>Ga0208879_1000036_pt1 | contig 134303 bp, 131 predicted proteins | sample Knorr_S15_td_Bot_FD_185605 | JGI IMG/M metagenome (GOLD analysis project Ga0208879, IMG submission 185605) | Marine microbial communities from Southern Atlantic Ocean transect - Knorr_S15_td_Bottom_ad_5009_LV_A (SPAdes) (version 2) | ecosystem: Environmental > Aquatic > Marine > Oceanic...
CACCTCATTTAATAAAAGACCCCTAGCCCCAAAAGGCTAGGGGTTTTTTATTGGATGGCGTTTAGTGCTGATGATCTAGTCTCACATGGGTATCAACAGAGCAGCTACGCTGCCACCCCACCATGAGTGAGTAGGGTGAGACTGGCGCAGTTTGCCAAGCAAGTACAAATCCAGTCTTCGCGAGCGCAGTGCGGCGATCCAAAGCCGCGGTGTTGGACTGCCGCGTCGCGTCGCTTATTGCAGTTACAGAACCAGCAAGCATGCTATAATTCGCATCCAATTCAATAGTCCTGTGTCACATGTCTACAACCACCTTAATCCTACTTTTTACACTCTTCTGCATGGCTATGCTGGGCTTAATCAGTTGGCTATATATACGCCAAAGGCGCGCGTTTAAAACCAATCAAGAGCGTATTTTTGGGCTGCAGGAGATGCTTAAAAAACAATACCGGCATCGGGTAGAGAGCATCGCAGTGATCGCTAGTGCTATGGTAGACAAACAGTGTGAATACACAGAAGGTTGTATGCGCTTAACCCTGTTGCTAGAAAAGGTTGAGCCGGAGCTGTTACAGCAAGACGAGTTTAGCGTCATTGCGCTTATGTACAGGGAAACCGAACACATGCCGATAAAAGAGCAATGGCAGCAGCTCGACAAAAAAGCCAAGCATAAATTCACTCAGCAACGCTTTAAGCTAGAAGCCAAGCATGAAAAGGCAATCCATGCTGCCGTAACGGCGTTACAACAATATGAGTTTGCTGGTTATCAAAGCCTAGCCTAAGGCGCTCTTTATACGGCCGATGGCTTGTTCAAGTACTGAGCGTGCGCAACCAAAATTGAGTCTTAGAAAATTGGCATCGTTAAAGCCTTTGCCGGGGGATAGGCCAACGCCTGCGGCTTCAAAGAAAGCAGCAGGGTCTTCTAGGTTTAATTCAGACACATCAAGCCAGGCTAAAAAGGTCGACTCTAAAGGCAGCATGCGCATGCCTCTTATATTGCTAAACTCAGCCATCAGATAATCACGGTTAGCGCGTAAATAGGTGTTCATAGCCTCAAGCCAGTCATCACCATGTTCAAGAGCAGTGAGGGTTGCAGTATAACCAAAAGGGCTGATTTGAGAAACGATGCCGTGCATTTCTGCCTGAAAGGCCTGTCGAATTTCAGGGTTGGCAATTACGGCCCATGAACAGGCTAATCCAGCAATGTTAAAGGCCTTGCTCGCGGCGCCTAAAACAATTGAATTGTTAAGGGCATGGGGGCTAATATCTAGGTAAGGTGTGTGGCACTTGTCGTCATCCAAGATGATATCGGCGTGAATTTCGTCAGATACCAATATCAGTTTGTTGGCCTCACAATAGGCATCAATGCGTTCTAATTCTTGGCGTGTATAAACCGCTCCGCCGGGGTTTTGTGGGTTGCAAAACAACATAACCCTGGCATCTTGGGCGTTACGTTTTTCTAATTCATCAAGGTTAATCCTGACTCGGTCTTGAGCGTAGGTCATAGTTAGATGGTTGGCTTGCTTGCCAGCTGCAGCAGGCGTGGTGTGAAAGTATGGATACACCATGTCGGGGGTTAACACTTGGCTGTGCTGTTTGGATAAGCTGCGGATGGCCAGCGATAAACTGGCAACCACGCCGGGTACCCAAACGACCCACTCTGGCTCCACATGGCAAGCGTAGTTCTTTTTATAGTAGTCAGCCACCACCTGGTTGTCCTCTATGCTGGGGTGGGTATAGCCAAATACGCCATGGCTAAGGCGTTCTTCGAGGGCTTGGCGTATTACCGGTGCGGCTTTAAAGTCTGTGTCTGCTACCCACAAAGGAATAACATCTTGGCCTTTGTATTTGTCCCATTTTGCGGAGTTGGTATGGTGGCGGCTTATAACTGTGTCGAATCCATAACTGTCGGTAGTTGGCATTGTTTTACTATTCCTATATGTCATTTTCTGGGTCTGAGTTGTTGCCAGCAACAGGGCCAGCAGCTATATTAGACACAATTATTCAGGTCTGAGTTTAGACTAAATTTACCCGCTTACCTACGCTAAATACGCGTTATTTTTGGAGCCTCGGCCATGAGCAGCAACGATAGAGTTATCATCTTTGACACCACCTTACGAGATGGTGAACAGAGCCCTGGTGCTTCCATGACCCAAGACGAAAAATTACGCATTGCCAAGCTATTGGAAAAGATGCGGGTCGACGTTATTGAAGCCGGTTTTGCCATTGCTAGCCCGGGCGACTTTGCGGGAGTTAAGTCGGTTGCAGATAATATTAAAGACAGCACCATTTGTAGTCTTGCGCGCGCCTTAGATGGCGATATAGACCGTGCTGGCGAAGCGCTAAAAAATGCTAACTCTGGGCGTATTCATACCTTTATCGCGACTTCACCCATTCACATGAAATACAAGTTACAAATGCAGCCTGATGAAGTGGTGGAACGGGCCGTTTACTCTATTAAGCGCGCACGTAACTTGATGGATGATGTTGAGTTTTCCCTCGAAGATGCCAGCCGTACCGAATTCGAGTTTATGTGCCGTATTGTTGAGGCGGCTATCGACGCTGGCGCACGCACCATCAATATTCCAGACACCGTAGGCTATGCCGTGCCAGAAGAGTTTGGTGCTACTATTGGCCGCTTAATGAATGCTGTGCCGAATATAGACAAGGCCATTATCTCCGTGCATTGTCATAATGACTTAGGCTTGGCGGTAGCTAATTCCCTTTCAGCGGTGAACTATGGTGCTCGGCAAGTTGAATGTACCATTAATGGCTTAGGTGAGAGGGCAGGCAATGCTTCACTTGAAGAGATTGTTATGGCCATTCGCACCCGTGAGGATGCACTCAAAGTAACCACCAATATCGACACCGTTCACATACTGTCTACTTCTCGCTTGGTGTCTGGGGTTACGGGCTTTCCGGTACAACCTAATAAGGCCATTGTGGGCGCCAATGCATTTGCCCACGAATCGGGCATTCACCAAGATGGCGTGCTTAAGCATCGTGAAACCTACGAAATTATGACTGCACAAGACGTAGGCTGGAGTGCTAACAAGTTGGTTATGGGTAAGCACTCAGGCCGTGCAGCTTTGCGCGCACGTTTAGAAGATCTGGGTACTACTTTTACCAACGATAGCGAATTTAATGATGCTTTTCGGCGCTTTAAAGAGCTGGCCGATAAAAAGCATGAAATTTTTGATGAAGATTTGCAGGCCTTGGTGAGTGAGAGCAACATTGCCACTGCGCAAAGCACGCGTTTTAAACTTACCTCTTTGCAAGTGACCTCACAAATGGGTGAGACCCCAGTGGCCCAGGTGAAATTGATGATAGACGGTGTAGAAGGCGATGCACAAGCCGAAGGCAGTGGTCCCGTTGATGCTGTGTTTAAGGCCATTGAGCAACTGGCTGGATCGCAAACCAGCTTGGAGTTGTACAGCGTAAATGCCATTACCAGTGGCACCGACTCACAGGGTGAAGTAACCGTGCGTTTGGAAAAAGCTGGCCGTATTGTGAATGGTTTAGGCGCCGACACCGACATTATTATTGCCTCTGCTAAAGCCTATGTGCACGCCCTCAACACCTTGGATAGTGGCTCTCAAAAAGCCCACCCACAGGTTTAACCCATGGTCATGTTCCCCCAGCTCGATGAAACCCAACGCTTACAGTATTTGCAGGCCTTGGGTGTGTCCAGTTGGTTACCCACACAAGCCTTGCCAGGCAGCCGGCGCAATAACTTGCTGTGGCAACATGAGGCGCCTGCTACTGCAACTGAGCCTGTGGCTGGTTTGCAACCCCAAGCCGCAGTAGTGCAAGAGCCAGTTGTGCAAGCCCAAATTGAGCGCGTAACACCGGAGGCCGAAACCTCGCCAGTGGATGCCCACGCCCAGGCAGAAGCCGTGGCACAGGCCTTAGGCTCACTGCAGTCTAGCCCCAATGAAGTGTTAGATGCCATGATTCCTAGCCAACTTGAGGAGGCTCCGCCATTAGCCGCGAATGCTGCTACTGCATCAACGGCGCAGAGCAAGGGCAATGAGCTAAATATTGCGCCTATGCACCTAGGCTTGTCTTGGTATGCCAACGGTGTGTTGGTGATCAACGATGTGCCTGTGCAAGAAGGCGCTACCATGAGCAGCCCCATACAAAGGCTGCAAACCGCCATCGTCAACGCTTTGGACGATAGCAGCACACAGGCCATGCCTAGGGCATCTGCAGAGTTCAATTGGCCCTTAGTGCCGGGCCCCCACGGTGATCACTCCCTTGCTGGGGCGACAAGTGGGCTCATGTATAGCTTAACTAAGTTATTGCAAGACAAAGCCTGTCGTCAGGTGTTGGTCATGGGGCCTGCGCCAATGCAATTATTGCAGCCGCAGTTGCAGCTAGGCGAAACCACACATATGGATATTGCCTTAGCATCTGTGCCCATGGTTTATAGCCATAGTCTCCATCAATTGTTGGCGGTGCCTGGTTTAAAGGCCGAAACATGGGCTCATCTTCAGCCTATGCTGGCAACCTCTCAAGCCTAGCTATGGCTATTGCCCCCCGTGACTTAGCTGACCCCATTGATCCCATCGACATCAGGCCCATGGTGGCTGCCGACATCCCTAATATTTTAAATTTCAGCTTAAATGAAGGCGAACCTCAGTGGTCGCAGCAAACCTTAAGTGGCGCTTTGGGTGTGGGTTATCTGGCATGGGTAGCGAGCCATCCAGGTAGCGGTGAGCTAATGGCCTACGCGGTGGCTAACCATGTACTCGAGCATGCTGATGTTCAGAATGTGGTAGTTAACAAGGCTTTTAGGGGCCACGGCATTGGTCGCCAAGTATTAAAAGCTTTGCTGCATGCACTTGCCCAAGCGAGTGTTGAGACCGTGTTTTTGGAGGTGCGCTGCGCCAATCAAGTCGCCATCAAGCTGTATCAATCTATGGGCTTTGAGCAGATACAAAAACGCCGAGGTTACTACCCCGGCATTGATGGTGTGCGTGAAGACGCTTGGGTGTTTAGCCTAGCTTGTCGGTAGCAATTTTATAGTCTGGGTCTTCAATCACGTTTAGCTCCACCATATTGCCAGCCTTCGCCAGCAAACGTTTACACTCAGAACTTAGGTGGCGTAAGTGTAAGGTTTTGCCTGCTCGCACATAGCGTTCGGCTAAGGTATCAATAGCTTCTAGGCCAGAATGATCGGCTACCCGAGAGCGCTCAAAATCAATAATGACATCATTTGGGTCTTGGCTTGGGTCAAATAATTCTAGGAAGTTCTGTACCGAGCCAAAGAAAATAGGTCCCCGCAGGTAATAGATGCGACTGCCGTCTACGTCTTTATGGGTGACTTGGGTGTGCTTGGCGTGCTTCCAAGCAAATACCAGGGCAGAACAAATGACGCCAACCACCACGGCAATGGCCAAGTCGGTAACCACAGTAACACCCGATACCAAGATCAAAACAAAGGCGTCAGATTTAGGGATCTTGCCCAAAATACGGAAGCTAGACCATTCAAAAGTACCCACCACAACGATGAACATAACGCCGATTAAGGCCGCCACCGGGATCATTTCGATGAGCGATGATCCCACCAAGATAAAGGCCAGCAAGAATAGGGCTGCACTAATGCCCGACAAACGGCCGCGGCCACCAGAGTTAACATTAATCATGCTCTGGCCAATCATGGCACAACCGCCCATGCCGCCAAATAATCCGGTTACTGTGTTGGCCACGCCTTGACCCACACATTCTTTATTACCACGGCCACGACTCTGCGTGATTTCGTCCACCAAAGTGAGGGTTAATAATGATTCAATTAAACCAATGGCTGCCAAAATAATAGAGTAGGGCAATATGATAATCAGAGTTTCCAAGGTGTAAGGCACCTGTGGAATGTGGAAACTTGGGAAGCCGCCAGCTATGGATGCAATGTCACCCACCGTGCGAGTGTCCAGATTGAGGCCAATAACCAGCAGAGTGACTACTAAAATAGCCGCCAGTGAGGATGGGATAGCGCGAGTGAACTTGGGTAAAAAGTGGATGATGGCCATGGTTAGGGCAATCAAACCAACAAGCAAGTAGAGCTGAATGCCTTCAAGCCACTGCAGGTTGCCATTGTCGTCGATGAACTTGAACTGGCTTAATTGTGCTAGGAAAATGACGATAGCTAAACCGTTAACGAAACCCAACATAACTGGATGTGGCACCATACGGATGAACTTGCCCAAGCGAAATACGCCAGCCAGAATCTGCAATATACCCATCAGAATCACGGTTACAAATAAGTATTCCACGCCATGATCAGCCACCAAGCTTACCATAACTACAGCCAAAGCGCCGGTAGCGCCAGAGATCATACCCGGGCGACCGCCAATAACGGCGGTAATTAAACCCACCATAAAGGCCGCGTACAAACCCACCAAAGGATCAACTCCAGCCACAAAGGCGAAGGCTACGGCTTCGGGCACTAAGGCCAAGGCTACAGTAAGGCCGGAGAGTAAATCATTTTTTGCATTAGCCGGAGCGCGGCTAGTGAGATCAAACATGGTATGTCCTGAAAGTGGATACAAAAAAAAGCGCATATTATATGTAAAATGCGGCTATTTCTCAATTATATGCGCAAGGGGTCACCAAAGATATACGCTCGATTTTTTGTTGAGTATGTTTAGTTCAAAATATTCACCCGCTGCCGCTTGAGCAACGCCATAACAGACGTGCAGTGGCAGCAAATGCTCTTCTCTTGGGTGGCAGTATCTGGCACCGGGGGCTTGCTCCCAATGTACAAGCCTGTCAGTTCTTTCCTGCTCGCTAATGTCAGACCTTGAACAGGTATCAATCAACCATTGTTCAAACGCCACATTCAAGGCTTTGGCATCACTGGTTTCGGTAGCAAAAAAAGCGCTCATGTTATGGAATGAAAACCCAGAGCCAATGATCAGCAAATCATCATAGGCTATGTTGGCAAGGGCTTTACCAATGTTGATGTGGTGCAGTGGATCAAGGCTGTTAACAAGGGACAACTGAATGCAGGGGATGTTGGCCTGTGGATACATGATTTTCATGGGTACAAATAAACCATGATCAAAGCCACGCTGTTGATTTTGTCGAACTTGGATGCCCGCCTTTTTTAATAACTCGCTCACCTGATTAGCTAGCGCAGGCTCTCCTGGGCATGGGTACTCAATCTGATAAGCGGCTTCTGGAAAACCATTGTAATCGTAAACGAGTGACGGCTTGGCTGCAGAAGTTACACTGGCTATGTCATCTTCCCAGTGTGCACTGATAACAATAATGGCGGATGGCGGCTTTATTTTCGCCGAAATATGTTTAAGGTTCTCCACCATTTCATGGTGACCTTGGTCACCTAAAAGTGGCATGGGGCCACCACCATGGGACAAAAATAATACCCGAGGCTTCTGTTGCTTCAGCATACATATCTCATTGGGCAGATTTATAAAAAGCTTGTGGCTTTGGGGTTAACACCATAGTCATTGTCGTCATGGCTGTCTTGAACTAAGAAAATGATCAAAACAATGAAACCAATCATGGGGATAAAAACGATTAACTGCCACCATCCAGAGCGGCTGGTATCATGCAGCCTTCTAGTGGCTAGACTAATGCTTGGAACAAGCAGTGCTAGGTCAAATAGCGCGGAAATAACCTCTAGGCCTAGTACTGCTAAAATAACATTGATGATCAAATAAATGAGTATGAACATCCAATACTCTTTTCTGTGCGCTCGACCACTAAAGTTGGCATATTTTCTTAATGCGCCTATAAAATAATCCACTTCCACGCTCCTTGTTATTGATGCAATTCAACTCTAGCAACCTGTTTATAATACCATTAGGCCTTTAGTTGGGCGAACATATGGCTTGTGTATTTGGCCTGGTGTTGGGTAATTATATGCTCAAGCATAGGCAAAGCTTGTAGAAATACTTATTAAGTAATATATAGGGCGCTTATATTTCGCTATAATAGCGCTCCTTTTGCCCTACTAGGGCAGGCAACAAACAAGCAAAAACTGAAATGACAATTAGGGCCAAGCAGTAATGAGTGATAGCAATATATCTAGTGAAGTCAGCAAGCGAAGAACCTTTGCTATCATTTCCCACCCCGATGCCGGTAAAACCACCATTACCGAAAAGTTGTTGTTGTTTGGGCAAGCCATTCAAACCGCAGGCACGGTCAAGGGCAAGAAGGGTACTAAGATGGCCACTTCAGATTGGATGGCCATGGAGCAGCAGCGGGGCATCTCGGTTACCTCTTCAGTGATGCAATTCCCTTATAAAGACCGTACGGTAAACCTGCTGGATACACCGGGGCACGAAGACTTTTCGGAGGATACTTACCGTACATTAACCGCAGTAGACTCGGTGCTTATGGTGATCGACGGCGCCAAGGGTGTGGAAGACCGTACCGTTAAGCTCATGGAAGTGTGCCGTTTACGCGACACCCCCATCTTTACCTTCATCAACAAAATGGACCGCGAAGTTCGCGAGCAAATTGAAGTGCTCGATGAAGTGGAAGATGTACTTAATATTGCCTGTGCGCCTATTACTTGGCCCATTAGTATGGGTAAGCGCTTTAAGGGCGTGTACAACCTGTACACAGACACCATTCATTTATTCACCCCAGGTCAGGGACATACCATTCCTGATGATATTCAAATTCAAGGTTTGGAATCGGCCGAAGCCGCTGCAGCTTTGGGAGATGTGTTGGATGATTTGAAGGACGAAGTTGAATTGGTGCGTGGCGCTAGTCATGAGTTTGATATGCAACTGTTTCTCGACGGCAAACTAACACCTGTGTTCTTTGGCACCGCCTTGTCCAACTTTGGCGTGCGCGAGATGTTGGATTATTTCGTCCAATGGGCACCAGCTCCTAAATCGCGCAATGCTGGCGAGCGTCTAGTGCAGGCTGATGAAGCTAAGTTCACAGGTTTTGTGTTTAAGATTCAAGCCAACATGGACCCCAAGCATCGCGACCGTATTGCCTTTATGCGTATTTGTTCTGGTAGTTACGAGCGGGGCATGAAAATGCGTCATGTGCGCATTGGTAAAGATGTAAAAATTGCCGACGCAGTGACCTTTATGGCCGGTGAAAGATCTAACGTTGAGCAAGCTTGGTCTGGAGATATTATAGGTTTGCATAACCATGGCACCATTCAAATTGGCGATACCTTTACTGCTGGTGAAAACCTCAAGTTTGCGGGTATTCCTCATTTTGCACCGGAGCTGTTTCGCCGGGTACGGCTAAAAGATCCATTGCGTATGAAGCAGTTGAAAAAGGGTTTGCAGCAGCTGTCCGAGGAAGGTTCGACTCAGTTGTTTATGCCCGGTAAAAACAATGACCTTATTGTGGGCGCCGTGGGTGTGTTGCAGTTTGAAGTGGTGTCTTATCGCCTCAACGACGAATATAAGGTGGATTGTATTTACGAGCCCATCTCTGTCAACACCGCTCGCTGGGTGGAGTGCGACGACCCTAAAATGCTGGACGAATTTAAACGTAAAGCGGCCGATAACCTAGCCATTGATGGCGGTGGTCATTTAACCTACTTGGCGCCTTCTCGAGTTAACTTGAGTTTAACCGAAGAACGTTGGCCTGATATCCGTTTCCGCGCCACGCGGGAACACTAACTAGCAGTCAGGGAGGTTCCAGTGCACCAGCTCATCGACAGTCATTGCCATTGGGACCATCCACGCTTGCAAGTTTTACAGCCATCATTATGGCAATCGTGCCTCGACCAAGGTGTTGGCCAGCTAGTCGTGCCAGCTACTCAAATGGCCAATTTTTCAGTCCAAATCAAAGTTTGCCAACAAAACCCCAGCTGGCATTTAGCTCTGGGTTTACACCCCTATTTTTCTGACCAGCATACCCCCAGCCATTTAACCGCATTGGTTGCCGCCATCGAACAACATCAGCCTGTGGCTGTGGGAGAGATCGGTTTAGATTTTGCCTTGGACATGACCCTAGAGGGCTTTTCTCAAGCCCAGCAAGAACATTGGTTTTTAGCTCAGGTAAGTGTGGCGCAACAAGCACAATTGCCGCTTATCTTGCATTGCAGAAAGGCTAATGATCGCTTGGCGCAATTGTTGCGCCAGCAAAAGTTTAGCCAAGGCGGCATAGTACATGCCTTTAGTGGTAGCCTGCAGCAAGCGCAGGCATTCACCAAGCTAGGCTTCAAGATTGGCTTAGGAGGCACGTTAACTTACCCACGTGCACAAGCCATGCGGCGCTTAGCGCAAAGCTTGCCATTGAGTCATATAGTGTTGGAAACCGATGCGCCAGATATGCCTATGGCGCCCTTAGTTCCTTTAGTAGCCTCAGCAGAAGAGTACAAAAAGGCACCTAATCGGCCAGATTATTTGCCCAGAGTGTTAGCGGTGCTGGCTGAGTTGCGGCCGGAGTCTGCGGCACAGATTGCCCAGCAGACGCGGTGTAATACTCTGGAGGTATTGAGGCTGAGCTAGGCTAAGTTAAGTTTTAGCACATGTCGTCAAAAGGGTTATTAATTTTTAAATCCACCGCATGAGCGTAACCCGGAATGCGAATTTCTTGGCGGCTGATGTGTAAGTCTTCACCCGCTAAAACATTATGACCAAACTTATACACTGGTTGGCTGAGGCCGCGGATGCTTTGTAAATCGTAGTCTGCTGCGGCTTCCACGTGGGTTTCTTGGGCGCGTGCAAATTGGCTCATGGCTTTAGCGCCGTGCTTTTTAGTCATGAGCTGGGTGGCTATATGGGGCCCCATGAGTACCGCGCTGGCGTTGTTGCCGCCAAACCCTTTGGAGTTGAGCAGTACTGTATCCATACCTTGGATACCTACCTCATGGTGCTGCGCTTGAATGTTTAAATGGCTGGCATGCACATCGTCGGCCACATGATCGATGGTGGCGATACCGGGCAAGATGCCATAGCGCCACAGGCCTAATGAAACGGCTAGCTGATCGCCGCCGGCGGTGCCTTGCGAGTGGCCCAAGTAGGCTTTTACTGCACCCACTTTCCAAGCTTTGATACTAAACGCCTTGGCAGTCTCGTTGATAACGTGGGATTCGGTTACCCGATTTTGTGGGGTGCTAGTACCATGGGCCTGTACACAGGAACGTTGGCGCAGTGATTCGGTGCCGAGCATGCTTTCGGTGAGGGCGGCAGCCTTGGCCAAGGTAACATAGTTACCGATGCCGGGTGCAGAAATAGATTTTTTGTGGCCGTCTGCGTTAACAAAAACGCCCGCTACGGCGCCATGTATCTGAGCCCCAAGTTTAAGCGCAAGGTCGTCACTGGTAAGCACAATCCATTGTGAGGCTTCACCCATGGTAAAACCGCAGTTACTGGAGAAGGGGCGAGACGTGCGTCGTAAATCGGGCTCAGAGCTGGCGTCTAGAGCACAAAGTTCATGGTCTTCGGCCAAGGCTCCCATGGTGCGAAAACCTTCCATCACTTCGGGAGTAATAGGCGCATCGCTACCACCCACAATGACTAAATCACGGCGTCCGCTCTTGATGTCTTCAACGGCGTTACGCAGGTTATACAAAAAGGTGGCGCAGGCGCCTAGGGCTGACCCCACGGCCCCAACACTACCTAATAAATAGGCATTAACAAAGTCGGCGGGCATTTGGCCATAGCCTAGGGGCATTTGCTTTGAGGTGATGCGTTTACCAATGCTGGGGCTTTTTAACAAACCGCCAAAACCGGCGTCGTCCAACTGACCAATGGAGCTGCTGGCGTACACAGCAATGCGATCAGGTGCCACTTGGTCTTGAATTTTTTGCCAGGCAATGCCCGTGGAATTGAGTGCGTCGGAGGCCCCAAACACGGTCATTTGCAAGTTTCGCGGGTGATTACGTGATTGGTACAGAGAGCCAGGCTTAAAACCGTCAGGTAATTGACCTGCGGCGCTTACTGGCGCGCGCCTGGAGTCTGGCAAAATGGCGGTAAAATTACCCGTAATCATGACTTCCACCGTGTCATCGTCGATGGCGGTGACCTGCCAGTTGTCTGGCAGTTTGTTGGGTAAGTGACGTTTACGCATGCGCACACAGGTGCTGTCGCCGCTGGCAGGCCGAATACTGGCAGCCTTATTTAGCACCAAATGATGTACGTCATAAGCACTTTCGTGGATTGGGCGAATTAAGCTGGCTTGTTCAAGTTCTGCCCCTAGCTGTGTGGCTAACTGCGCTTGAGTTAATGGCTGTGTTTGGCCTGCAACATGGTACTGGCCTTTGTAAAAGTGGGCTTTGTTGGTGAGCGTGGCCAGATCGGTGAGGGTGTCTAACCGGCTTTGGGTATCTAGAGAGTCAAGAATGAGGCGGCGATAGCCATGATGGAAAGAGGTTCGACCGGCCGGATTAACTCCGCCGAAACCAATAATAACTGGTAGATTCGACAACTAAAATTCCCCAAAACTAATAACTTGAACGCCTATTGCCTTTATTCTAGCAGAGTGGGCGCTAAACTCTAGGGAATGTTATCTATTCTAGTGGATTCGATGCACTTCTAAGTGCACGTGGGTGAGTTGCTTACCCAACAGATGTAGCTCACCTTGGCTTCTTTGTTCACCGTCACTGCTGAATTCAAAGGAGAATTGCCGTAGCAATACTATGTGTCCGCTGACATTGCGCCTGAGGCGCGTTTTTTTGAGTGCCACAGTGTCATCCAACAGTTGCAGGTCTTGCTGTTGGCACTGTTGCTTTGCCAATACGCGAGCGCGGTCTTTGGCGGCACTGGTGTCCCACCAATACAGAATGCCTGCAATTAAAGGTAATAATAACCAGCCCATTAGCCACCCGCCTGCTTTATAGAAGGCCAACCACGGTGTGCAAGTAACTGCATGAGCTTATCCCTTTGGTCGCCCTGTAATTCCAATACTTGGCCTTTTACTGCGCCACCAGTGCTGGTTTTTTGCTTGAGTTCTTTAAGTAATTTTTTCAGCTGCGTAGCAGCTAAGGGGATGCCGGTTACCGTGGTTACACCTTTGCCTTTACGCCCCTTAGTCTCTAAGCGGATGCGTACATGGCCATCGCCAATTGCGTCTGCCTGTTGGGCACATTGGCACTGGGCTTGGCGGCATTCGGGACACAGTCGGCCTTGGTCGGTAGAATAGACGAGTCTCGACATATTAGCTGGCCTCTGGGAAAGTGATGCCGTGGATAGGGCCTTCGGTGACTGTGGCAGGCCGTTCAAGCTTAACTAATGCACTGCAAGGATGGTGAGTGTTATTGCCCCACCAACTTTTGTGCCAAGGCTCCAGCCTATTGACCCGTATAAGCACCCGGATGTCATCTATGTAAGCAACGCCTCGAGATGAGTACCCGATTAGCCCAGCCGCCAAGGCGCGGCCGGAAACGTCTTGGTTGTAGTTAATTAAGCACTCTCGAATGCGCCTTAATCCTCTGTAGCTAGCATGGGAATTTAAGTTGCGAATGTAGGCGTCTACGGATTCTTGCGGGTTGTTAAATTTGCGTACTTCGTAGGTGGCGCCTTCGGGCCTGCCGCTAGGAATCAAACCGCAGCCTTGGCTAAAACACCATTGGCCAAATAGGTTGTTGCCTTGGGTAGCAAAGCGCGACGTGCCCCATGCGCTTTCGTTGGCAGCTTGAGCAAGCACAAGGGCAGTGGGCACTTGATCAATTTTACGCAGCAATAAATCGATTTGTTGGGCCGCATCAGTAGTCTTGATTTTGTGGCTTTTAGCGAGTCGATCGAGGCGTTGCACTTGTAAGTGGGTTAAGCGTTGAGGATTCATGCGCTGTATTTCTGCGCGCACCTGTATGACTTTGTTATTAGCAGTTTGCGTCAGATTGGTTAAGTATTTGAAAAATATTGTTTTTTTATCTTTCACATCGGAAATTGCGCTAAAGTCAGGCAGAGGCATGACTTTAGGCCGTAAACTAGATTCAATGGCATGGCTGATGCTGGCGGCAGCATTGGCGCTAGACATGGTTCTTGGTGCGCTTTCTGGGTGGGTGGTTGGGTGGGGTGCCAACACCGCGGCCTTTGGCTCCACGGCCTTGCTGGTTGGGGCTTGTGCTTGCCCTGCATCCCGAGGCTTTTGGGGCTGATTTTTGTTACCAATGGTGGCGATAACAAAGGCCAGAATTAACACAACAACGAGGCCTACGAGGCTTCTGTGACGGTGTAAAAATAAAGGCATATTCATAAGCAGGGGAACTTCCTAATGGTGGCTAGACTCAGTATCGATAACGTTCCATTGTGTTAGCTGAGCCTTTAGGCGTGCATTTTCCTGCTGCAGTTGTGCGATTTCCAGGTTGAGTGTCAGTGTCTCACTAATTAATAGCTTCACTTTTGCCGAGAGTGTAGGCATAAGTGTAGACATTAATGGGTGAGCGGTACTGCAAGAGTTAGACATGTAAAAATTAGCCTTGGGTGGGTTTTTTGGCCGTCTCCATGGCGGAATAAGCTGCCATTTGAGCTTCCGTGGCTGGCAGTTGGTGGTTTTGTTTCCACTGTGTATAGGGCATTAGGTATACCTGCTCGCGTGCTTGGTCATAATCCATGGCTACACCTTGTTCTTCAGCCGCCGCCATGAGCCATTTGCTCATGCAGTTACGGCAAAAGCCCGCCAGAATCATTAGGTCGATGTTCTGCACGTCTTTGCGTTTGTCTAGGTGTTTGACGAGGCTACGAAATGCGGCAGCTTCTAATTCTGTTTGTTGGTCCATGGTCTGTCTCTAGTGACCTATTTAAGCAATCCCTATCATATAGCTTTCGGTGGGTTTACGCTAGATGAGGGGGGGCTTGATATCAGCTGCAAAATAGGTAAAATACTGGTTATGCATACAGTTAATTGTTGTTAATTTCAATGTCACAAGCACGCAAAATAATTCATTGTGACTGCGATTGCTTTTATGCTGCGGTAGAAATGCGAGAGCAGCCAGAATATCGCCAGCGTCCCATTGCCATTGGTGGGCCAGCCAATAGTCGTGGCGTTATAGCCACCTGCAATTATCCCGCGCGGCGTTTTGGTGTGCACTCGGCTATGCCGTCGGCGCAGGCCATGCGTGCTTGCCCCGAGCTATTGATTTTGCCAGGGCGTATGGCCTTGTATAAGGCGGTGTCGGCACAAATTATGGCTATTTTTCGCCGCTATTCCACAATCATTGAGCCTTTGTCACTAGATGAGGCCTTTATTGATGTGACCGATAGCAAACTGTTTGGCGGTAGTGCAACCCGCATTGCTCAACGTATTCGTGCCGAGGTAGAGTCTGAGGTGGGCATTACTATTTCGGCCGGCGTTGCACCTAATAAATTTATTGCTAAAGTGGCCAGCGATTGGCGTAAACCTAATGGTCTATTTGTGGTGAAACCGAACCAGTTAGATGCCTTCAGTGCCCAGCTTGCAGTGAAAAAAATACCTGGCATAGGGCCTGTGAGCGCGGCCAAACTGGCGGCAGAAAATATTCATACCTGCGCTGATTTACGGCGTTTCACTGAGCTGGAGTTAGAGCAAAAATTTGGCCGCATGGGGCAGTCTTTGGCCTTGCGACGCTTTGGTCTAGACCATCGGCCAGTGCAAACCAGTCGTAACCGTAAATCCGTTTCGGTAGAAAATACTTATGCGCAGGATCTGGTTAATCTGCAAGCTTGTGATAATGCCTTGCCCGTATTGCATGAACAGCTATTAGAGCGGTGGCAAAAGTTAACCGTAAATTACTCCGTGGCAGGTTTAGTGGTTAAACTAAAGTTTGCCGACTTCTCTCAGTTAACCCGTGAACATGCCAGCGCTGAAATCGACCTAGCCTTTTTTCAACGCTTACTGCAGCAAGCCTATGCAAGTGGTAGCCGGCAACAGCAAGCGCAGGGGGTGCGTTTGTTAGGCCTAGGGCTCAAGTTACAAGCCCCCGTGAGTCAGCGCCAGCTGCGTCTGTTTTAAGCCCATGCAATAGCCTAGGCGCTGCGTGGCTTGCCCTTCAATAGATTAGTTAAGTTCTCTAGCATCAATACCATTGAGGGCACTACAAATAGAATCAGCACCGTGCCAAGAGCCAAACCAAAGACAATGGAGATGGCCATGGGGATAAGGAACTGTGCTTGCAAGGACTCTTCGAACAAGATGGGTGTTAGTCCTGCAATGGTGGTCATGGAGGTGAGTATGACCGCCCTTAGACGCTGGCATGCAGCTTCTACAACGGCTTCTTTCGGGTCCATGCCCTGTTCTCTATATTGCTTATAGAATGTTAGCAACACAATGCTGTTGTTAATAATGATACCGGATAAGCCAAACAAACCAAACAGCGACAAAATGGTTAGATCACGATCCATAACGATGTGGCCCAGCACGGCGCCGGTCAAGCCAAATGGAATGGTGAACATAACGGCTATGGGCCAAGTGTAAGAGGCGAACACCCAGGCTAGCACAACGTAGATTAAAACCAGAGCCAAACCTAATCCGATGAGCATTTCGCCTAGGGTTTCTTCTTCGTCTGCTTTGGTGCCGCCAAAGCTAATTTGTACGCCATATTGGCGTTCTAAGTTGGGAATAATTTCGGCTTTGAGTGCGTCTATAACCACGTTGGCGTTGGTAGCACCAATGTCTACATCGGCTTGCACTGTGACCATAAGTTGGCCATTTTCGCTGCGGAACTTGTCAATACCCCGGCGCGAGCTAAATTCCACCAGTTCCAATAAGGGTACAGTGCTGCCGTTGGGCAGAATAATCGGCACTGCATATAAGGTGGCTAAGTTATTGCGGTCTTGATCCTTGAGCATAAGCCGCACGTCAATCTCGTCGGCACCCAAAAAGAAGCTTTGAATAGTAAGGCCATCAAAGGCGTGGCGTAGTTGGCGGCCAATGTCGGAGCTGGTCAGTCCCAGGGTGGTGGCCTGAGGGGTCAAGCTAAAGATCAGCTGCTCCATGCCAAACGGGAGGTTGTCATCAATATTCTGCACTCCAGTGAAGGCCTTAAGGGCGGTTTGTAGCTCTAACGACACTTGCTTCATAACGCTAGCGCTGGCGCCGGTAATGTCGGCTTCAATAGGCTTGCCAGGTGGGCCAGTTACGGGCTGATCGATAATGATTTTTTCTAAGCCTGGCACCTTGGGTATTTTGCTGTTCCAAGTGTCAATAAACTCGGCGTTAGACACAGGCCTTAGCTGGCTGCTGTCAAGTTCAACGCGCAAGAGAGCAATTTGGTCGCGGCTGGAGATGCCGTCCTTAGACAGCATGTGAGTGCCAAAATAGGTGGCTCGTTCGCGGATTAGATTGCCACCAAGTTCGGTTTCGGTATCTAACAATGCCTGTTCAACCTTAACCAAGTATGCGGCCACATCTTGGGCCGGGGTGCCGGCGCTAAATTGCACGTTGGCACGTAAATTATCGCCGTCAACCGTGGGGAAAAAGGTAAATTGCAAGCGCCCGCCTGCCAGCATGCCAACGGCCAGCACCAGCGCAGTTATGGCCAAACTAAAGGTTACCAAACGGAAGTTGATGGCAAAGGTTACGGCGGGCCGGAACATGTTGTTTTTAAAGTTCTCAAAGCCCTTGTCGAAAGCCGTGCGCAGGCGCGACTGTTTTTTAGTGGCGCGGTGTTTGAGGGCGTGATGCAGGTGCCCAGGCAGAATTAAGAAACACTCCACCAGTGACACCAAAATTACGCAAATAACGATAATGGGTATATCCGACAAAATGCTGCCAATGGGACCGCCTATCATAAGCAATGGTAAAAAAGCCGCCACAGTGGTTAGCGAAGACGCGGCTACGGGCCCGAGCATGCGTTGCGCACCACCCATAGCTGCTTGCAGTGCGGGTTCCCCCCTTTGAGCATGGGTGAGGGTGTCTTCCCCCACCACGATGGCATCGTCAACGATGATGCCCAGAGCCATGATCATGCCAAACAAGCTAATCATGTTGATGGAGCCGCCGATGTAATACATGACTCCCCAGGTGGCCAGTAGCGACGCCGGAATACCCATGGCAACCCAAAAGGCCACGCGTGAATTAAGGAACATAAACAGTAAGGCAACAACCAGAATTAAACCCGTGGCACCGTTGCGGATCAGCAGATTAATGCGCGCCTTAAGTACCAGCCAAGCTTCGTCATAAACCACAATATCAACGCCTTGGGGATAACGCTTGCGAGCATCCTCTACCCAAGCGTTCATGATGCCTGCGGTCTTGATGGTGTCATCGTTTTGGCTGCGCATGATGGATAATTCGATGGCAGGTTTGCCACGATAGCTAATGCTGCTTTGGTCTTCCCTAGGCCGCAAGCTAATGTCGGCAACGTCACCTAAGCGTATCAGCTGTGCCTTGTCGCCGGTTAATAGGGGGAGCTGCTCAAAGCTGCTGACATCGGACACTTTACCAATGGAGCGTAACTGTTTTGAACCGTCTGCTCGGCCCGCAGTACCGGCCATAACATCCTGGCTTTGGTTGTTAATGAGGCCAGCCATATTTTGCAATGACAAGCCCAATTTGTGGAGTGTGCTGGTGTCCACTTGAATGGCAATTTCACGCTCTGGTAAGCCAGTAAAGTTGATTTTGCTAATGCCTTTGGCCAGTAGTTCACTCTCTGCCTGGCGCGCCAGGCTGGTCAACTCGTCAGCTGGGCCATCGGTGGTAATGAGTAAGGTGCCAACGTTTTCGTACATGACAAATTGCTCGACCGTGGGCGTCTCGGCGTCTGATGGTAGGCTGCGCACGCTATCCACACGCTGCTTAATAGCATTAGTTGTTTCGGTAAAGTTGGCGCCGCTATCCACGTCTAGCCATAAGGTCACACCACCACGGTAGGTGCTTGAATTCACCTTGCTAACGTTGGCTATACCCTTGAGTTCTTGCTCTACGGGGATGGTGATGCTGTTCTGCACATCCTCGGCAGCCGCCCCAGGCCAGGCAATGTTGACTATGACCACATCCACAGCAAAGTCTGGAAAAAATTGCGTATTGAGCTGTTTGATGCCATAAGCACCAGACAAAAACAAAAGTAACATCAATAAGTTAGGAGCCACTTTGTGATTAGCAAAGAGGTGGATAAATGATTGCATCATGAATTATTGCTCCGCTTAGCGTGTTTCGACTAACAAGCCGGTTACGGCGTTTGGAAGCTGGGTTGTGAGCAGTTGGTCGCCCGTGCGCAGGTTTGCGCCCCGCACTAGCGTCAAGTGTTCGCCCGTGGGGCTAGTCCATTCACCAACACGGTGAATACTGACGGCTTGTAAGCGCTGGTCAACAATGCGGTAGACCCGGCTTTGGCCGTATACGGCAAGGGCCGGTACGGCAGCTACATTGGCTTCGATAGGCAGTTGCATTTGTACTTGGAGGTTGCGTCCAACTTCAATGTGTTGGTTTTTTTCAAGGCTAAAGTAGACATCAATGCCACCTTGGCTGGCGGAGGCTTCGGCGGATAAGCGGTCTAAGGTGAGGCTAAATTTCTGGCCATATAAGCTAACCGTGGCTTGTAGGTCCTGTCCTGACTGCGCAGCTTGTATTATGGGCAAGTAACGCTCGGGGATTTGGCTACGCACTTCTAAGCTTTGAATGTTGTAAAGTTTGATCACCCGATCGCCGTTGCGTACGCGGTTGCCGGCTGCGGTGTCTACACTCAGCACGCGGCCGTTAAAGGGCGCAGTTATTTGTGTGCGCTGTAAGTCTATACGGGCAAATTCTAATTGCACTTTGCGCTGAGTGGCTTGGGCTTTTAGTTGAGCGATACGATTGGGGTGATCGGCAATGGTATTTTGGCGGTTAAGTAGCGCAAGCTGCTGCTGTTGCACAGCTTTTGTGGCGTCATCAAGGCGTGAAGCAGGGGCTACATTTTGTGCCACAAGCTGCGTTTGACGTTGTAGTTTTTTTTGATTGATGGCCTGTATCTGTTGCTCAATTTTGAGCGCTTTTTGGTTGGTTTTGTTGCTGTTGATTTCGCTGTTGATACGGGCTTCAATATCCGCCAAGCTCGCTTCACGTTGGGTTAAGGTAAGGCGTAATTCACGATCGTCCAGTTGTACTAAATGTTGCCCTTTAACTACCTTATCACCACGCCCCACATTAACCCGATTTACAAAAGCGCTCACCGTGGCGCTTAGTTGCGCGGTTTCTCCTGCTTCCACCACCCCATACAGGGTGATTTGAGGTGCCAAATCTTGTAGTTTAACAGTGTGGCTAGACACGCCCCATACCTGTTCGGAAATAGGCTCTGCCGGCACTTCTGGTTGTGAGTTTTTGAGATAAATAAAGCCAGATGCAGCACCAGCAATAATGACAATAGGTAAAATAACCTTGGTGATTAAACGTGACAGCATGGGTGTGGTGCTCATAAAATGACCTGATCTGGGTTAGTTGGCCGATAATCAATGGCCGGGCAAGCATATAAAAAAAGTAGTGCTAAAAAGTAGTGCTAAAAGTAGTGCTAAAAGTAGTGCTAGATATTACATTAAACGCTGCTGATATGATAATTTGACTGCTGTGTACTCAGGCTCTTTACGCATTTTTACGCCACTTGGTGTTGGGCTGACTTGTGACAGTTTCCGCCAAGGGCATAGCAGCTTATACTGGGGTATATTTTTTTAAACTCTTTCACATACCTTCACAATTGTTAGCGTTAAAGTTAACGATAAGGCAGATCACATGGCAGCACAGGATTATCAACAATATCGACGCGAGTACGAGGCCGCAGGGTTGCGCCGGCAGAATTTAGAATTAGACCCATGGCAGCAATTTTCCATGTGGCTAAAGCAGGCAGAAAGCGCATGCCCCTTGGATGCCACGTCTATGGCTTTAGCCACGGTGTCGCCATCGGGTATGCCTAGCGCGCGCATTGTATTGATGAAAAGTTATGATTCAAAGGGCTTGGTTTGGTACTCGGATAGCCGCAGCGACAAAGGCCAAGATCTAGCCCGCAACCCTCAGGCGTCAGTGCTCTTTTATTGGCAGCCTCTGGAGCGTCAGGTGCGTATTTCTGGTTCTGTGAGCATGTTGCCAGATGCCACAGCAGATGCCTATTTTACCAGCCGCCCTAGGGCTAGTCAGCTTAGCGCGGCAGCAACGGTGCAAAGCCAAATTATTAGTGGCCTGGCTGAGTTAGAGGGCAATGTGGCCGCACTCGATAGCCAAACCCAAAACTTAGATATAGAGCGCCCTCAGCCGTGGGTGGGTTACTGCTTGCAGCCTACTCATTTTGAATTTTGGCAAGGTCGCCCTAGTCGCTTACATGATCGATTCAGGTACTCGCACCACAAGGGCAGCTGGTCTATCGATCGGTTGGCGCCATAACCTATGGCGCAACAGCAAAGCTTGGCCTGTGCTTTTGGTCGCTTTAACATCCAGCGCATACCTCTTAAGGCCAAGGAAACATTGTTGGCCTATGATCAGGCCGATGTGCTGGCGCTAGATCACGTTTATAACGAACAATTAGTACAGGCAAATAGCCGGGTGCTCATCGTTAATGAGCCGTTTGCCGCCATAACCTGTGGCCTAGCCCAAAAGGTACAACAAACCACTGGCAGCTTGCCAATACTGTGGAGTGATTCGCATATTGCGTACCAGGCTTTAAGCCATAACGCACAGCACAATGGCCTACCTTTGGCAGAATTTGTAGCAGCCCATGAAACTCCACAAGGGCTGTTTGACCTAGTGATATTTAAATTACCTAAGAGTCACAGCCTGTTAAAAGACCAAGTTGCACGTTTGTTGCCGCAACTGCAAGTTGGCGCAACTATTATTATGCCGGTCATGGTTAAGCACTTGGATACACCCCTATACCAGCTATTGCAGTCTTTGTTTGGCACCATTGGTAGTAGCTTAGCTCGTAAAAAAGCCCGCTTACTGTTTGCAACTTCTAGTAAGGTGGGCAGCGGCGCGAGCCCAAAAGCTCAAACTACCTGCTGGGCTGTGGACCACTTGGGCCTAACCTTTGAACACTTTAGCGGCGTGTTTAGCCGCAGCCGCTTAGATCCAGGTGCCCAGGTATTGCTGGAGAACTTTCCCGATGGAGTTTATGAGCGGGTTATTGATTTAGGCTGTGGCAATGGCGTGCAAGCCATCGTTGCGGCGCAAAAATGGCCCCAGTGTCAGGTAATAGGTGTGGATGAATCTTACATGGCGGTGGCATGTGCGAGTGCTAATGCCACCGCCAACGGCGTGGGGCTGCAGTGCCAGTTTGTGGCTAATGATTGTCTTACGGATATGACGCTAGAGTCAGCAGATCTCATTCTGTGTAATCCGCCTTTTCATCAGGAACGGGTGGTGGGGGATTATATTGCCATGCGCATGTTTGCCCAGGCGGCCAAAGTGCTCACCAAAGGTGGTGAACTATGGGTAGTAGGCAATCGCCATTTGGGCTATCACGCCAAACTTAAACGTTGGTTTAAGCAGGTAGAGCAGGTGGGAAACCATGCTAAGTTTGTAGTGCTTAAGGCTAAAATTTAACCATCTGTTTCAGACTCAATGTTTTGACCGGTAATGTCTGGATTGTAATTGGCTGGATTTTTACCTGCTTTAGGCAGGTAAAAGTTAGCAATAATTTGCATGTCCGCATCCATGTTATCGCTCACTTCTAACATTTGGCCTATGCCTCCCGTTTTGGTAGGAAAATCAAAGAATGCCAGCGCAATGGGGATCTGCGCACCTTTGGCCATGTGATAAAAGCCCGTTTTCCAGCGTACTACACGGGTGCGAGTGCCCTCGGGAGCGATGGCCATAACCAAATTAGGATTGTTGTTAAAAGTCTCAATAGAAGCTTCAACAAAATTCTGGCTGGCTTTCCGGTCTAAGGGTATACCGCCTAACCAGCGCATTATGGGGCCAATTACACCTTTAAATAACGTGTGTTTGCCAATAAAATAGACTCTAAGGCGCAGATGAAAGGCCATGACGATACCTAGTGGGAAATCCCAGTTCGAGGTATGGGGAGCGGCAATAATTAAGTAACTACCAGTGGCAGGAGCGACGTTGACCACTTTCCAACCGCTGAGCTTTAAAATAAGCCAAGACAGAGCCCTAATAAGGTGAATAACACCAGGTGTATCGTGAATGGTAAAATGCATGGAAAATCGGGCCTACAGGCAATTTTTGCGGTATTATATCAGGTCGCTCAGCTACATGAGTAAAGTTTAATTATATTAGCCCTGAATGAGAGCACTTTAGGGTATTTTGGAGTCATAAATGAAAATTGCCGAAAATATCGTAGCCAGTTTCCACTACACCCTCACCAACGGTGCTGGCGAAATGGTGGACACCTCGCGCGAAGGCGAACCTTTACCTTATTTACACGGTGCAAGTAACATAGTGCAGGGCTTAGAAGAAGCCCTAGAAGGCAAGCAAGCAGGCGACAAGCTGCAAGTTGAAGTGCCGCCTCACATGGGCTACGGCGAATACATGGAAGAAATGGTGCAGCAAGTAGATCGGGATATGTTCTCGGGCATTGATAACTTAGAAGTAGGTATGCAATTCAATGCCGAAGGTGATTCTGGTCAGCCCCATGTGGTGACCGTTACTGCCATCGAAGGTGATAAAGTTAGCGTTGACGGCAACCACGACTTGGCCGGTGAAATCCTACACTTTGATGTGGAAATTATGGCTGTCCGCGAAGCTACGGCAGATGAGCTATCCCATGGCCACATTCACGGACCAGGTTGTAACCACTAATCAACCTGAGTATCGGTACACTGTATTTAGCACGCCTTTGTTAACGTATCTTTTTTAGCACACCTTACTTTTAGAGCAGCATACCCACATCATGGATAAGACATATAACCCCAACGCCATTGAACAACAGTGGTACCAACACTGGGAAGACAACAACTATTTCGCCCCTTCCGGTGAGGGAACGCCCTACAGTATTGTTATCCCCCCGCCTAATGTCACGGGCAGTTTGCATATGGGGCATGCTTTCCAAGATACTATCATGGACACCTTAATTCGTTTGAAACGCATGCAAGGCCATGACACCTTATGGCAAGTGGGCACCGATCATGCGGGCATTGCTACGCAAATGTTGGTGGAGCGTAAGCTGCAAATCGAAGAAGGTAAAACGCGCCATGAGTTGGGCCGCGAAAAGTTTCTCGACAAAGTTTGGGATTGGAAACATGAATCCGGTGGCACTATTACCCGCCAGTTGCGCCGCATGGGCGCTAGCGTAGATTGGAGTCGCGAGCGTTTTACCATGGACGAAGGTTTCTACACCGCGGTGCAAGAAGCCTTTGTGCGTTTATACGACGACGGGCTCATTTACCGCGGTAAACGCTTGGTAAACTGGGACCCTAAGCTACATACCGCAATCTCCGACTTAGAAGTTATTTCTACTGATGAAAAAGGCCATTTGTGGCACTTGCGCTACCCCTTGGCAGATGGTGCCACCACTGCCGATGGTAAAGACCACTTAGTGGTTGCCACCACTCGCCCAGAAACCATGTTGGGCGACGCAGCCGTGGCCGTACATCCTAAAGATGAGCGTTATCAGCACCTTATAGGCAAGCACATTAGGCTGCCCTTGGTGGATCGCTTGATTCCCATCATTGCCGATGATTACGTAGACATGGAGTTTGGTACCGGTTGTGTAAAAATCACTCCGGCCCACGACTTTAACGACTACGCCATGGGTCAGCGCCATGACCTAGGTATGATCAATGTGTTGGATCACGATGCTGCCATTGTACAAGTGCCCGACGTCTACACCACCCAAGGTGTTTTGGTTAGTGAGCATGATGAACTTATTCCACAGGCTTATCGCGGCTTAGACCGCTACCTTGCTCGTGAGCAAATTGTGGCCGACCTTGATGTACAGGGCTTGCTTGAGCAAATTGAAGATCATGGCCTTAAAGTGCCGCGCGGTGATCGCTCGGGTTTGGTGATAGAGCCGCTACTAACGGATCAATGGTTTGTTAGCACCAAGCCGCTGGCCGAGCCCGCCATTGCCGCTGTTGAAGATGGCCGTATTGAGTTTGTACCTAAGCAATGGGAAAATACTTACTTCTCATGGATGCGCGATATCCAAGATTGGTGTATTTCTCGGCAGTTGTGGTGGGGTCACCGTATTCCTGCCTGGTACGACGACGAAGGTAAATTTTATGTGGGTCGCAGCGAAGCAGAAGTGCGAGTCAAGCACAACTTAGGCGGCATTAACCTTAAGCAAGACGAAGACGTATTAGACACTTGGTTCTCTTCAGGCCTTTGGACCTTTGGTACCATGGGCTGGCCAGATAGCACTCAAGCCTTGGCTAAGTATCACCCAACAGACGTGCTAGTGACCGGCTTCGACATCATTTTCTTCTGGGTGGCGCGCATGATCATGATGACCATGCACCTTATGAAAGATGAAAATGGCGAGCCTCAAGTGCCGTTTAAAACCGTGTATGTACATGGTTTAGTGCGCGATCAGGACGGCGACAAAATGTCTAAGTCCAAGGGCAATGTGATTGATCCATTAGACCTCATCGATGGCATTGAACTAGATGCTTTACTAGCCAAGCGCACCGGCAATATGATGCAGCCGCAGTTGGCGAAGAAGATCGAGAAGCAAACCCTAAGGCACTTCCCAGATGGTATTGCCTCCTATGGCACCGACGCCTTACGCTTTACTTTGTGCTCCTTGGCCTCCACCGGCCGTGACATTAAGTTTGACCTTGGCCGCATTGAAGGCAATCGTAATTTTTGCAACAAAATTTGGAACGCCACCAACTATGTATTGATGAATTGTGACGAGCAAGATTGTGGCCAAGCCGGTGGCGAAGTTGAGCTAAGCTTAGCCGACCGCTGGATTCGTTCACGTTTGCAAAAAACCGAACAAAAAGTCATCGAAGCCATGGGTCAATATCGTTTTGACCATGCAGCAGAAGCGCTATATCACTTCATATGGAACGAATATTGCGATTGGTACTTAGAACTATCCAAGCCAGTGTTGTGGGACGACAATGCTACCCCAGAGCAGCTACGAGGCACCCGACGCACCTTAGTGCGTGTGTTAGAAGCCGTGTTGCGTTTGGCTCATCCTTTGATGCCTTACATTACCGAAGAAATTTGGCAAAAGCTTAAGCGGCTAGCGGGTGTTGAAGGCGATAGCATTATGCTACAGCCTTACCCCGTGCCAGATAACAGCAAGCTAGATGATACGGCAGAAGCCGACCTTAACTGGGTGCGCGGCATCATTGATGGTGTGCGTAATATCCGCGGCGAGATGAACATTGCCCCGGGTAAGCCGATTCCGGTATTGCTCAAGCGCGGCAGTGCTGCAGACAAAGCGCGCTTAGCCAGCAATAGCCAGTTCCTAACTAAGCTAGCCAAGCTAGAAAGCATTACCTGGCTAGATGACGGCTGCGAGGCGCCCCTAAGCGCAACAGCTCTTGTGGGAGAGCTAGAAGTGTTAGTGCCCATGGCTGGCCTTATCGACAAAGATGCCGAACTTGCTCGCCTTAATAAAGAGCTGGGCAGGCTGCAGGGCGAAGTAAAACGCCTTAGTGGCAAACTGGGCAATGCTAAATTCGTTGACAAAGCACCCGCCCAAGTTATCGAAAAAGAGCGTGCTAAGTTGCGCGACGCTGAAACAGCCGCCAGCACCTTGCAGCAACAAGTGGCCAAAATCGAAGCCATTTAAAGCGCCGAGCAGGCACATGGGCTTGGTGATAACTAGCCCCGCACCCTTGTGCGGAGCCTAGTTATCATTGTTGTTGCCTATGTGTTGGCTTTCGCTCAGTGAAGGTGTTAAACTGTGTTTCGCACTAGCTTGACCGTTATGTGTGAAGACCCAAACCGGCAGGTTTGCGCAGTAACAGAATTATCTGTTTGAGAATCGCGCAGATATAGGCGGTTTATCAAATTAATTTAGTAGCAAAGAGTAAGAATATGAGCAAAGGTACAGTGAAGTGGTTCAACGCCGATAAAGGTTTCGGTTTCATCACTCCAGAAGACGGTGGTAAGGATTTATTCGTACACCATTCTGAAATCCGCAATGGCGGCGGTTACGCCACTTTGAACGACGGTCAAGCCGTAGAATTCGAAGTTGGCCAAGGCCAAAAAGGCCCTTGCGCCAACAATGTTGTTCCTTCTTAATTCGTTAAGAAAATAACATTTAGAAAACGCCGCTTTTAAGTGGCGTTTTTTTTGGCCTAAACAAAAGTTGACCTAGATCCATGGCTTAGGGTAAAACGTTTGTTCCTATCCTAATTAAAGAACAACAATTATGGCCGAGGCAACACATTACCGACTATTACAGCGCCATCGACGCCGCCGGCACTCGGCCTGTATCTGTGGGCGGTGATCACTCGGTAACCGGCGGTATATTACAGGCCTTGGGTGGCCCCCAATCTAACCTCACCGGTGGCGAGCCTGCGTGCATTTTGCACTTTGATGCCCACACGGATTGCTTTAGCAATATGAAGCACTTTTTAGGCGCTAAGAAGTCGGCGGCCCATTGGGCCTCATATTTGGTGCAGCAGGGTAACGTAGACGCCCATCACAGTGTACAAATTGGTATCCGCGGCAATGCTCGCACCTTAGACTGGCTACAACCCAGTTATGAACACGGCTACGAAGTGATTACCATGGACCGGTACAAGCAGATTGGCGCGCAACAGAGCATCGACATTATCAAGCAACGCATTGGCGAACGCCCAGTGTATATTACCTTTGATTTAGACTGCCTAGATGCCACCGTGGCGCCTGGGGTGTCCAATATCGAAGCAGGTTGCCAAGGTTTTATGATGGATCAGGTAATGCGCTTACTGCAGGCCACTCGGGGCATGAACATTATTGGTGGCGATGTGGTGTGTTTAATGCCCACTAAAGATAGCCCTAATAATATTACTTCCATGGTGGCTACAGCGATTATGTTTGAAATGATAAGCCTCATTGCCGACCGGCATCAGTCGCGCTAGAGCTTGTGGTATTGCATGCTACGGCCTTGCTGTTGGTAGGCGCGGTAGTGCTGGCGGGTAGTGGCTAACATTTCTGCTTCTTGCACCACTACTTCAATGATGCGCTCAAATTCTTGCGGTGCGAGCTCCTGAGCGAGGTTGATACAAATATCCCGATGTTTAGGGCGATCAGCCTCAGGGGTGCTTGCGTGGCCTAGAATGACAGGCGCTAAAGCAGTATTCCCTGCGCTCACATGGGCAATAAAAGAATCTGGCTTAAAGGCCCAAATGTATTGATCTAAATGGCTGGCTTCAGCGTCATCACGGCACTGAATGTACACCTGCTGGCCTGCAGACACAGCCTTCTCCAGCAAACGGCACAGCAGCGGATAGCGGCTGGCCGGATCGGTGGATTTGAGCTGATAAAAATCGGCTCTACTCATGATTTAAGCCTGATTCACTAAGTGCTGCACTAACAAAGGTACGCAGCGGCCAGTGGCGCCTTTTTTAGCTCCAGAAGTCCATGCTGTGCCAGCAATATCAAGGTGCGCCCAAATAAAGCTTTCGGTAAAACGGGATAAGAAACAAGCGGCGGTGATAGCACCTGCAGAACGGCCGCCAATGTTGCCAAGGTCAGCAAAATTACTGTCTAATTGCTCCTGATATTCATCCCCTATGGGCAATTGCCAGGCGGCATCAAAGGCCTGTTTGCCAGCATTCATTATAGATGCTGCAAAGGCATCGTCGTTACTCATTACCGCGCTAGTGTGATGGCCTAAGGCAACAATGCAAGCCCCCGTTAAGGTGGCAATATCAACCACGGTGCTAGGCTCAAAGCGCTCGGCATAGGTGAGGGCGTCGCACAACACCAAGCGGCCTTCAGCGTCGGTGTTAAGTACTTCTACGGTCTTGCCAGACATGGTGGTGTAGATGTCTCCCGGCTTAGATGCTGTACTTGAGGGCATATTTTCTGCACTGGCAATGATAGCCACTACGTTGGCTTTTAGGTTCATGGCAATAATCGCCTGCATGGCACCCATAACACTAGCTGCACCGCACATGTCGTATTTCATTTCATCCATAGCGGCGCTAGACTTAATGCTGATGCCGCCGGAATCGAAGGTGATACCTTTGCCAACTAAGACATGGGGTTGCGCTCCTTTGGTGCCGCCTTGGTAGTTGATGACAATAAGCTTGGAAGGCTCGGCACTGCCTTTGCCTACAGACAGTAGAGAATGCATGCCCAGAGCTTCCATGTCGGCCTCTTCGAGTACTTGTGTGGTTACTTTGCTGGCCTTGGCAGCCAACTTTTTGGCCTGTGCAGCTAAGTAGGTAGGAGTGCATACGTTACCAGGCAGGTTGCCTAGGTCGCGGCATAAATTCATGCCATGAGCTGTGGCAACAGATTGCTTTAGCTGGGCCTGATTATTGGCAGCGGCAACCAAAGCCATGCTCGGCAGGGCGGTTTGTTCTTTAGCGTCTGATTTAAATTGGTCAAAGCGATAACAGGCTTGCACTAAGGCTTCAACGGTTAAACGCACTTTGCTGCTAGCGTCCAAGCTGCTAGATTCGGCTTGCGTGAGTTGGTTGAGCACCTGGGTGCCAGGGTTATTTTTAACCTGCCCCCAAGCGGCCTGTACCAGCTGGCCAAACATGCGGCCATTGAGTTTGTCAGCTTCGCCCGTGCCTATAACCAAAATGCGGTCCGGCCCACTAGCGGCATTAAGAAACAGTTGGCTTGATTTAAACTTGCCGCTCAAGTCGCCGCTGCTGATGGCGTGACTAATGGCTCCTTTGAGTATTTGGTCGGCAGCCTTGAGGCTAGGTGAAAGAACAGGATCTGTGCCTTCAAAGGCGGCCAAAGGCAAAATCAGGCTGGATGCGGTGCCAAACTTCAAAGCATCTTGTTGTAACAAAAATTCCATATTGTCTCCAAAACAATTACGCGGCAGGGTGCCAAAAGCTGGCTTGCCTTTTATTGACTTGCCTCGTATTGAACCGTTGAGCTGGTATTGAACCGCTAAATCGGACAGTGGGAAGCAAAGGCAAAATTTTACGCCAAATTTGGGTTGGCCTCTACCTCTAGCGGCATCTTGGGTTAAATAAGCTGGAAACCTACTGGAAACTTAAGCTGAGCCAAAATTCTGATACACTGAGGTTATTCTGTAGCCGCTAGCCTTTAAGAAGCCATCCTATTGTCTTTAATTACCCGATATATCAACCGTGAAGTGCTGATAAGCGCCTTTGCCGTGAGTTTGGTTTTATTGCTGATTATTTCCAGTAGTCGCTTTGCTCATTATTTAAGCAGAGCTGTTACTGGTGAACTGGATGCGCAAGCGGTGGTGCTAATCATCGTTAATTTATTGCCGGCTTATTTAAGCACCTTATTACCCTTAGGTGGCTTTCTTGCAGTGTTGTTAACCTTAGGTAGGCTCAGCGTCGACAACGAGCTTACAGTGCTGTTTGCCAATGGCGTAAGTCAGGCACAGTTAGTCAAAGTAGTGCTGCTTCCCTTATCGATCCTGGCTCTAACAGTGGCATTTTTGAGCCTGTGGCTGGCGCCGGAAACCTCTCGTAACGTAGAAGAAATTTTGTACCAGCAATCCCATGAAGCAGAATTCGACAGTGTGGTGGCTGGGCGTTTTCAAGGCAATATTGAACGCCAAGTCATTTATGCCGAAAGCATGAGTGATGATCGCCAGCAGCTGCAAAATGTATTTGTATTTAACCGTCCCTCGAGTAACGCTGCGCCGGTGCTTATTAAGGCGACATCAGCTCGGCAGGAGTTTGATGAAAATTTTCAAACTCGCTATCTAATACTCAAAAATGGTTCTAGGACTCAGGGCCAGCCTGGGGGGCTGGACTACACCATCACTCAATTTGAAGAGCTAGCCGTACGCCTGTATACCCAGGAGTTAGAAATTAACATTACCCGTGGCTTTACCTTACCCACCAAGGTGTTGATTGGCTCTGCCAATGCCGACCACCGTGCCCAACTGTATTGGCGTTTGTCTTTGCCGGCAATGACCTTAATTGTGAGTCTTATTGCCATTGCTTTAGGGCAGGTGAATCCGCGTAAGGGACGTTTTGCGCGGTTACTGCCAGCGATCCTAATTTACTTAATGTATTTGTCGGCCTTAACCAGCTTGCGGGACGACATGTCGCGGGGTATAGCTTATAGCGACCTCAAAATTATTGCTTTGCACGCCGGTGGTTTATTGCTAGGTCTGTTGTTGCTGTTTGGTAAGCCGATGATGCGCACCATAGTAAGTCGAACTCAAGCTCCAGGCCAATCAAAAGGCCAACAAAAAGGTAAGCCCAATGCGTCTGCTTGATTGGTATATTGCCAAGCACATCTGGGCTGCAGTGGCGATGGTGCTGCTGGTGATTCTGGGCTTGGATTTGATGACGGCTATAGGCAGCGAACTAGATGCCCTAGACAATGGTGCTAGCCTTAAGCAAGTGCTCACTTACATTGGCTTAACCGTGCCTAGGCGGGTATATGAATTTATGCCGCTAACGGTTTTGGTAGGCTGCTTAGTGGGGCTGGGCACTTTAGCCAATAATAGCGAGCTAACGGTGATGCGCGCGGCGGGCGTTTCCCTGTGGCGTATTGTTTGGTCGGTAATGCAAGCGGTCGCCATATTTGTGCTTGTAGCGGCCTTTGTGGGCGAATTTGTGGCACCAAAAAGTCAACAGATGGCAGAAATTGAACAAGCTCAATATAAAGGCGTTGCTTCCAGTAAGGGCTTTTGGCTGCGCGACAAACAAGATTACATCTTTGTCCGTGCGGTGCGCCCCGACGGTGTTTTACAGGGTGTTTCTCGCTACCGATTTGAGGGCCAAGATTGGCAGCAAACCATAGTTGCCGAGCAAGGTGTATATAAACATCAAGCCTGGTCTTTGCAGCAATTGCAAAAAGTTTGGCTGCAAGAGCAAACTATTGTGCAACAAGAGCTACAACAGATGCCTTGGCCTGTTTCCCTAGAGCCGCATTTGCTATCGATTTTAAGTATGGATCCCAAGTACCTCGCCCTAAGTGATTTGCTTGGCTACAGTCAATATTTAGATCAAAGCGGGTTAGATGCGGCGCCCTATGAATTGGCATTTTGGAAGAAAATATTACAACCCCTAGCGACGTTAGCATTGATGTTTGTGGCTATTTCATTTGTGTTTGGCTCTACTCGTTCAGTTACTTTAGGTCAGCGAGTGTTGGTGGGGGTGATGGTGGGTTTAGCTTTTAACTATGCGCAGGAAGTTTTAGGCCCAGCCAGTAGTGTATTTGGCTTTACCCCTTTGCTAGCATATTTGCTACCCATATTAATTTCTTTGGCAGGTGGGGCTTGGCTGTTACGGCGTGTCGGTTAGGTTTTAGGCAGTTGAACAATGCGGCTGTTGGACCAATGGTCGTGCCAGCTAAGGTTGTTTTTATCAACCAAAATCCACCAATAACCCAAGCCTAGAACAAGGGCTGAAAGTATAGCTGCCATAAAGCGCAACAGAGCGTGTTTGGCGGTGATTGGCTGGCCTTGATCGGTTTCTACTCTTAAACGCCAGGCAATCATGCCCAAGGTTTGCCCCGAACGAGTCCAAAACAAGGCAAAGAACAAGAAAGTAACGAGGAACACGGTGCTATTAAATAATGGGCCAGACACGGCCTCGCCGTCATTAAAGGCAATAAACACATACCCCACCAGCATCCACACTGCCATCACTAGCAAACTATCATAAACCATAGCCATAAGGCGTTTCACCAAGCTGGCATTAGGGTGGTTGTGGGCCTTAAAGCGTCGGTTGCCCATTTTAGTTGCCGGCGTTGTTGGTGTAAGCGCTGGCGTACTCTTGGAATAGAGCGTCGCCTTGGGGTAACTTGTCACCTAACTTTATGGCGAGGCGAGTCACCATGGCCGCGGCCGTCGCATGGCCATTTTGGTCGGCTACTTTTAGCCAGGCATAGGCTTGGCGGTCAGCATCCAAACCGGCTTGGCTAACTTGGGCAAAGTGCATAGTGCCAAGAAAAAACATACTGTCGATATGGCCAGCTTGGGCATTGGCAAGATAACCAGCTTCGGCAAGGGCAAAGTTTTGTGGGGTGCCTAGGCCAAAGTTATAGCTGCGAGCCAAGTTCATGCGGCCTTCAGGGTTGCCTTGCTCGGCAGACTTTTGATACCAACTAAACGCGGCTTGTGGGTTGATGTCATAACCTTGACCAAATTCGTACATACGTCCTAAGCGGTTTTGGGCTTGGGCATTGCCGCTAGCAGCCAGGGGCTCTAGGGCTACAAGCTCTAATTTGTATTCGGCATCAAGAATGTCGCCCAGGTTAGCTAGGGAAGCCAAATGACCTACTCGAGCACCTGCTTCAAAATGGCGTTTAGCTGCGGCTGTGTCGGCAGCGAACCCCAAACCTTGTAAATAGAGCTCACCCAGCAAATTGTTGGCAGCGGCATTGCCAGCTTTGGCTAATGGCTTCAACTGCGCAATGGCGCCGGAGTAATCGGCTGCGGCATAGAGTTTTTTAGCTTGTTTAAAACTTGCTGCTTGGGCTGGCAAAGAGCACAAGGCAATGATGGTCACGCTTGTGAGTAACCGGGAGAGGAAGGTCATGGGTTAAATCGCTGCATTAAAAACGGTTGGCCATAATAGCATTAAAGTGGTAATTAGTCGCAAGGCCTAGCAACCGTTAAAAACGAGAGCCAATGTTTACACTGTAACCAGAAGAAGTTGCCGTAGTGCTGCTCTTACCCTGACTTGAGATTTTGCTTTCATAGCTTAAGTTAAGTACCAGTATATCCATAATTGGTAAACTGTAGTCGATGCCAAATTCTAAATCGTCGAACAGGTTAGAGGTGCTGGTGCCGATTTTAAAAATCAAATCCGATGAGCCTGGCAGGTTCATATGGTGCATGGCGCCCAGCATATATAGGGTTTCACTATTATTAGCCACGGCGGTTTTGTTGACGCTGAAATAGGTTGAAGTGGCATCGTCTAAGCGATAGCGCACGCCAATATCGGTGTAATTGATGCTGGTAGAAGAATCTACCGTAGCCGTGCGATAGTTTAGCATCAGGCCTAGTTGCTGGCTGAAGGCCATATCTGCACCAATGTCTGTGCCGGTGCCGCCTGTAGTGTAGCGGGTACTGTTAATGTAAGTTGCGCCACTGCTATTGGTAAAACCAAAATGGGCGTTATTGCTGGCCGCCATGGTGGCGGTTGGCAAAGCGAGGCCGGCAGCTAAGCAGGTTAGGGCAACAAGCTGAGTAGTTTTGCGCATGAATTTCTTCCTTTATGACTTCGGTGGCATTTCATGGCCCTATTATGGGCCTGTCTTAACATGAGTGCAATTTTGTCATGTGTATTAATCTGGTTCATGAAAGCCGAAAAATCCTCACCCACAGGAGGTGACTAAAGCGGTAATATGGTTTTAATGTTGAAAATAATTCATGGGAGCCAAGCCGATGAGCTTAATCAGTAATTTTATGAAGAGCCGTGTATCTTATGCACCCATCTATCAAAATGCCTCTGTGGCGGGGTTATGTTGTCCAGTTTGTGGCAACCGTCAAGAAGATGATCTGCAGGTTCTGCACCCGTGTCAGCACTTGGCGTGTGTGTACGACCAAGAGGCGCAAGAGTTTAGCTTTCAAAGTGATGAATTTAAGCGGCGTCGTACACAATATGCGCTCCAGTTACCTGAAGAGCTGGATGCATACGCTTTAGCGCAGCTTGGGTATGGCGATGAATTACTGGCGTTAGATCTCACTCGAGCTGGGTGTTGGAGCCGCGAACTATTTGCTTTTGATTTTGAAGCAAGCTGATAGGCTAGCCCCCGCAGTTTTTCATTGCAGACCAGCCCTGATTGTTCTTTAATGGGCCTTGTTTTCTATAAGCATAGTCCCGAAAATTGTTACAAAATAACCATCAAGTTATCAGTGTTGAAGCTCAAGACGACGCTGATGTCATTTTAAAAGTTCATCTGTGGCCGGCCACTGACGCCACTGGCTGGGTGCATATCATGCACGGTGTGAGTGAGCACGGCGCTCGCTACGACTCTCTAGCCAGAGCACTAAATGCCGCCGGATACAACGTCAGTGCCGGGGACTATCGTGGTCACGGCTTAACTTGTATATGTGCCGAACAACGAGGTCACGTCGCTGATTACGACGGGTGGAATAAAATTGTAGACGATCAAGCGACGATCATCGGGCATCTGCATCTGCAATGGACTCAACCGTTGACGATCTTTGGTCATAGTATGGGTACCTTTGTGGCTACACATGTGGTGCAGCGGTATGCCAAGCAATTAAAGCCTCACCTCAAAGGTTTAGTGCTTTCTGCCAGTAGTTATAGGCCCCCTTGGCTGTATCGTATAGCCCTGATTACAACGATATTTGAGCGCTGGCGGCAAGGGCCGTTGGGCCGCAGTAATTTATTGAATCGATTAACCTTTGGTCATTATAACAATGCCTTTAAACCTGCGCGGACGCCTAAAGACTGGATAAGTTCAGTAAATGAGGTGGTTGACACTTATATAGCAGACCCCTTTGCTGGCCACAGTATCAGCAATCAATTTTGGTTCGACTGGCTGCGTGGTCTATCGGACATACATGATCCAGAGTCTATGACCAAAATGGACCCTAACTTGCCCATTTATATGTTTTCTGGGGCCAAGGACCCAGTGGGCAACCAAGGTGTCTATGTGGTGGCTTTGGAAAAGGCCCTAAAAAGAGCGGGTGTTCAAGACGTGACTTATAAGCTCTACCCCAATGGACGTCACGAAATGATTAATGAGCCAAATAAAGAGCAAGTGATTGCCGACCTTTTGACTTGGTTGCAGCGTTAGCCAATGCCGAAATATAATACCCCAAAATTTAATACCAAAAATCGTGATGCCATGGTGATCTTGTGAGGATAAGGATATGACACTAACAACTTGGCTGTCGCTGCTGGCAATATGCTGTTTAGGTGCTATGTCACCAGGCCCAAGCTTAGCCGTAGTCTTAAAACACACGATCAGCAATGGCCGCGCCCACGGCGTGGTCACCGCCGTAAGTCACTCTGCAGGAGTAGCTTTATGGGCCTTGCTCACGGTTTGGGGTTTGGCGGTGTTAGTCGTCGAATGGCCGCTCATGTATAAGCTGCTAACCTACGCTGGCGCTGCTTATTTGATGTGGATGGGTATAAAAGCATTACGTTCAACGGGTGCAGACCCCATGACTGTGAAGCCGGTAATTGCACCTATGGGCGAAGCCGCTAGAGATGGGTTGATGGTGTCTTTATTAAACCCTAAATTAGCATTTTTCTTCATTGCTCTGTTTTCGCAATTTGTCTCGGCTGAATTGGTCTTGGCCGACAAGCTCATCATGACTGGTACTGCGGCTGTTGTTGATGCGCTTTGGTATATTATTGTTGCCGTGGCCTTGTCTCACTCCAAAGTGTTAGACAAGTTGCAATCAAAGTCGGCTGCTATCGATAAGATCAGTGGCGTCATTTTACTCGGTTTAGCGCTGCGTGTGGTTACGCTTTAAGCCAGTTGTCTGCGGGGTAGTGACAGGCCTCATCCACTAAATGCAGGGTAAAGGCTTGGCGTGAACGGTTAGAAGTATTGGCTGCGCTGTAGTGGGGCAGCTGTCCATGCAAAATAATCATAGTGCCTGCTGGCACCTCGAGCATGGTTAATGATTCTTCTGGCCAAGGGCTATCATCTAACGTTTCAAACGCAGTGCCACCCTGGGGCAATAATTTAAAGCGCTGTTTTAGCGGAATTTTGTGGCCGCCAGGCAGGGCTTGTAAGCAACCATTGTCAATAGTTGCATCTTCTAAGGCCAACCAAAAACCAATACAGCTTTTAGGCTGCGTGTACAAAAAGGTGGAGTCTTGGTGTAAGTTCACCTCGCCACCAATATTAGGCTGCTTAAAGATGTGCATAGACTGCAAAGCGCGGGGTTGTTGTATGCCCAGCTGTTGCCCTAGGCTGGTGAAATCAAGTTCCTCTACCATGGCTCTGTAAACTGGGTCTAACAAGTGCTGCGCATGGCCAATTTTGTTGATGGACTGCTGCTTGGGCACCGTAAAGCTGCCATCTTCGGCAATGGCCTTTTCTTCAAAGAAAAAGCGAATTTGATTGCCCGAACTCAAAAAATAATCGTCACTGGTGCGCTCCTGTTCATCGGTAGTAAAGATGGAGCGTTGCTTCGATGGTTGAAAGGCGTCAATGAGTTCAGCGGCACGCTGCATAAGCGCTTGGCGTTGGTGGGGTTTAATAAAGTCTGCAATCACCAGATAGCCTTGTTGATCAAATTGGTCGAGCTGATTGGCGCTGAGCATGCTGTTTCCTTGCAGCCGTCTAAAATCAAACTGTTACACAAAACAATGAAATAAACAAAGACTTTGTGCCTTTAATGCGCTGCGGATAGGACGAGTTAGGCTTGCAAAATATAGTTTCTTATGTAACTATATATGCATTGTTATTTGCTATGGACCTTTTGATGAGTGATTTATTTGCCAACCCCGCAGGCCTATGCGGCTTTGAATTTGTTGAATTTGCCTCTCCCAAAGCAGGTGTACTAGAACCCATTTTTACCATGATGGGCTTTACCCATGTGGCCAATCACCGCTCTAAAAAGGTGAGTTTGTATCGCCAGGGTGGCATTAACTTCATCATTAATAGCGAGCCCAATAGTTTAGCGGCTTACTTTGCCGAAGAGCATGGGCCGTCGGCCTGTGGCATGGCCTTTAGGGTTGATAACGCCAAACAATGTTATGAACGGGCACTGTCCCTTGGCGCACAAGCCATCGACATTCCCGTAGGCCCTATGGAGCTACGCTTGCCCGCCATTAAAGGTATAGGTGGTGCACCCATTTATTTGATTGATCGGTTTGCCGAAGGCTCCTCTATTTACGACATTGATTTTGAGTTCATTGCAGGCGTGGATAAGAACCCAGAAGGCTGCGGCTTTTACGAAATCGATCACCTAACTCACAATGTCTATAAAGGCCGAATGCAGCATTGGGGCGATTTTTACGAGAAGCTGTTTAGCTTCCGCGAACTGCGTTACTTCGACATTAAAGGCGAGTACACAGGTTTAACTTCCCGTGCTATGACTGCTCCAGACGGTAAGATTCGCATTCCACTGAACGAAGATGCGGGTAGCGGGTCGGGCCAGATAGAAGAGTTTTTAATGCAGTTTAATGGCGAAGGCATTCAACACATTGCCCTCATTTGTGATGATCTGTTGGCCTGTTGGGACAAGCTCAAAGCCTTGGGTGTACCCTTTATGAAAGCGCCACCTAACGCCTATTATGACATGCTTGAAGAGCGGTTGCCGGGCCATGGTGAACCTACCAACCAATTACAGGCGCGGGGTATTCTATTGGATGGCAGCACCGGCGATGGTGAACCTAAACTGTTATTGCAAATTTTCTCTGGCACCTTGCTAGGCCCTGTGTTTTTTGAATTTATTCAGCGTAAACAGGATGATGGCTTTGGCGAAGGCAATTTTCAAGCCCTGTTCGAATCCATCGAACGTGAGCAAATAGCACGTGGCCCTATTTAGCGTCTTTGCAGTTGCCACCTCTTTAGTCTTTGCGAGCGTAGCGAAGCAATCCAAAACCGCGGCCTATGATTGCCACGTCGCTACGCTCCTCGCAATGACGAGGGGTAGGCAACGCTCCCTACAATGACTGAGTGATCACTGGAGTAGTTAACCATGAACATTAAAAAAATTCACCATGTGGCATACCGCTGTAAGGATGCCAAACAAACCGTTGAATGGTATGGCAAATACCTCAATATGGACTTTATTTTGGCCATTGCCGAAGACGAAGTGCCTTCCACTAAAGCACCAGATCCATACATGCACGTATTTTTGGACGCTGGTCAGGGCAGCATCTTGGCATTTTTTGAATTGCCAACTCAGCCCGACATGCAGCTGGATAAGAACACGCCCTCTTGGTGCCAGCATTTGGCCCTAGAAGTTGAAGCCATGGACGACTTAATCAATACTAAAGCCTTGTTGGAGGCCGACGGCATTGAAGTTATTGGCCCCACTAATCATACTATTTTTCAATCCATCTACTTTTTTGACCCCAACGGTCATCGCTTGGAATTGGCGGTTAACACCAATACCCCGAGCATGGATAAACGCTTGGACCAAGTAAAATGGGACATGCTCAACGAATGGGCGCAAACAAAGAAAGCCCCCAACCACGGGCGTTGGATGCATGAATAAAGGTTTAACTATGCTTAATACTACCCACAACCCCAAGCTTAAAAGTTGGCTTGCAAGCGCCAATGTCGCAACGGCAGATTTCCCCATTCAAAACTTGCCCTATGGCGTGTTCACCAGTGCCAATAATGCCCAGCCTCACGTAGGCGTGGCCATTGGTGACCAAATAGTAGACTTGTACCTGTTGGCACAATCAGGCCTATTAGAACTGGATGCTCAAGTTTTCGATCAAGCCAACATCAACGCTTTTATGGCCCTTGACCAAACGCTTTGGTCAAGCACTCGGGCGCGTTTGTCGCAGCTGCTTAGTAGCCAAGATCAAACCCTGCAACAGCAGATGACGCAAACCCTAGTGGCGCAAGATCAAGCCACCATGTTGCTGCCCATTAAGGTTGAAGGTTACACCGATTTTTATGCCTCTAAAGAACATGCCACCAATGTTGGCACCATGTTCCGCGACCCAGAAAATGCCCTCATGCCTAATTGGCTGCATATCCCCATTGGTTACAATGGCCGTGCCAGTACCGTGGTAGTGAGTGGTACCCAGGTACGTAGACCTTTAGGTCAATTGAAGCCGCCCACGGCCAGCGAACCGCATTTTGGGCCTACGCAAAAGCTAGATATAGAGTTAGAAATGGGCGCCATTGTTGGCACCCCCAATGCCATGGGCACACGGCTTACAGTGGCTCAAGCACAGGCCAATATATTTGGCTTTGTGTTACTTAATGACTGGAGTGCTCGAGACATTCAAGTGTGGGAATACCAGCCCCTAGGGCCTTTTCAGGCCAAGGCCTTTGCCACGACCATCTCGCCTTGGGTAGTAACCCAAGAGGCCTTGGAGCCGTTTCGAGTTGATGGGCCTGTGCAGCAGCCCAAGCCTTTGGCCTATTTGCAGCAAAACCAAGCCAGCAACTACAACGTTGAACTACAAGTAGAGCTTGAAACCCAGGCTTCTGGCAGTGCACAGACCATTAGCCGAACTAACTTCAAGGGCATGTACTGGTCGAGTGCGCAACAGCTGGCCCATCACTCAAGCAGTGGTTGCGTCATGCAAACGGGTGATTTGTTAGGTTCTGGCACTATAAGTGGCAGTAGCAAAGATAGCTTGGGTAGTTTTTTGGAATTAACTTGGAACGGCAAAAATCCGTTGCAGCTTAACCATGGCGAAGAGCGTTGTTTTGTAGAAGACGGCGATACCTTAACCTTGCGTGGCCATTGTCAGGGCGAGGGCTATCGCATTGGCTTTGGCTGTGCTGTGGGCAAAATATTACCCGCTCACAGTTTATAAATTGGCTTTAGAGCCAGTTGATTAAGCTTTCGCCCTGAGCATCAATGTTAAGCCATTGATCTGGGGCGTCGCCTTCTTGCCAGCCCGAAGCCACGCAGCGTACGGCGCTTTGAAAGTGTTCAAAGGCCTGTAGCGCACAGGCCTTATCAGAGTCCCAGGGCGTACTGGGGCTGTTGAACCAAATGCTGCTGAAATTACCTTGCACATTGCTTAGTACCAGTATTTCAAACTCTTTTGCGTCTGCACCGTCGTTTCCCTGGCTAGTAAAGCTGGCCCAATAAGCTTGGCGCTTGGGGCTACTGCTCTTCACATCCAAACTGGTGGCACAAGTGGCTAACCAAGCCCGAATGGCTTCGGGTTTGGCGGCTTGCACATAAATCTCGATATCGGTTTGGCTCGTGATATTACTCATGGCTACACTCCTATGCTGCCATAAGGCGAGTTAACACACCCAAATACACCTGCGTTAACTGCTCTAGATCACTCACTTTAACGCACTCATTGAGTTTATGAATGGTGCCGTTGCAGGGCCCCAGTTCCACGACCTGAGCCCCTGTAGGCGCAATAAAGCGGCCATCGGAAGTGCCGCCATCGGTGGATAACTGCGTATCGGTGCCGGTGGTAGCCTTAATAGCATCACGACAAGCATCGACTAAGGCGCCAGACTCGGTTAAGAAGGGGAGGCCGTTGTAGGTCCAATGAATATCGTAATCGATCTTGTGCTTGGCTAACATGGATTCCACTTTGGCCGTTAGCTCGTCTGCTGTGAGTTCTGTGGAGTAACGAAAGTTACACATAATGTCTACATGGCCCGGCACTACGTTGGAAGCCCCAGTGCCGCCATTGATGTTGGCAATTTGAAAGCTGGTAGGCGAAAAGGAGTTGTTGCCCTCGTCCCACCGGGTGGCAGCCAGTTCGGCCAGTACCGGGGCTATTTTGTGAATTGGGTTGTCCACTAAGTGTGGGTAGGCCACGTGGCCTTGAATGCCTTTGGCGGTAATGTTCGCCGTTAGCGAACCACGGCGGCCATTTTTAATCACATCACCTAAGGTGTTGGTGGATGAAGGTTCACCAACAATACACCAATCCATTTTTTCGCCACGGGCTTCTAAGGTGCTAATTACCCGCATGGTGCCATCCACAAAGGGGCCTTCTTCATCACTGGTGATAAGCAAGGCCAGGCTGCCACGGTGGTTGGGGTGCTGAGCAATAAACTCTTCTAAAGCCACTACCCAAGCGGCCAAGCTGCCTTTCATGTCGGCAGCACCACGGCCATACAGATAGCCGTCTTTTATGGTGGGTTCAAACGGTGGTGTATGCCATTGGTCTACTGGGCCACTTGGCACCACGTCGGTATGGCCGGCAAAGGTTAGCACTGGGGCACTTGTGCCCCTGCGAGCCCAAAAATTATCCACCTCGCCAAAGCGCATGCGTTCAACCGTAAAGCCGATGGCCTCTAAACGCGCGATCATTAGCTCTTGGCAGCCCTTGTCTGCTGGCGTGACCGAGGCACGGGCCATTAAGTCTTGGGCGAGGGCGATAGTGGGTGACACGGACATGGTTGTGGTCATCTTAGTTGTTGCTGTGTAAATCGGCGTTAAGTTCTACCGCGGTGCGGTTAGGCTTCACTTCAATGCGACCCGTGAGGGAGTTACGCCGAAACAATAGGTCTGGTTTGCCCGCAAGGCTGGCCGCTTTAACGGTATCAACTAGTGCGTTGTTAGCATCCAATATGGCCACTTTAGAACCGCCGGTTATATACAGGCCAGCTTCAATAATGCAGCGGTCGCCAATGGGAATGCCCATGCCGGCGTTGGCACCTATAAGGCTGTCTTCGCCTACTGAGTTAACAATTTTGCCACCGCCCGACAAGGTGCCCATGGTAGAGCAACCGCCGCCTAAATCACTGTTGTTGCCCACGGTCACGCCCGCAGAGATGCGGCCTTCAATCATGCCGCTGCCTAGCGTGCCGGCGTTAAAGTTAATAAAGCCTTCGTGCATAACGGTGGTGCCTGGGGCCACATGGGCGCCCAAACGTACCCGCGAGGCATCACCAATGCGAATGCCTTTAGGCACGGCATAGTCGGTCATACGGGGGAATTTGTCTACGGCATTAACGTGTAACCACTCACCACGCAAGCGGGCATCCATTTGCCGTTGGGTGATGTCTTCAATGGCAATGGCGCCTTCGTTGGTCCAGGCAACATTAGGCAATAAGCCAAAGATACCGGTTAAATCCATGCTGTTAGGTTGCTTTAGGCCGTTGGAGAGCAATTGCAGCTTAAGGTATACCTCGGGCGTGCTTTGGGGCCCGCTATCGGTTTCCAATAAAGTAATAACCATCTGCTGGCTTGCTTGGTCGGTTTGGCCATGATCAGCAGCCTGAGTTAACCATTTGGCTTGGTCTGGCGAACCTGCAATGGTGCAAGCTTCGGCCAGTTGGCTGGCCTGGGCTGTATTAATTTGCAGCGCATGGTTACCGCTAGCCAATTGGCTGCCCAGTACACCAGCAATGGCTGCAACTAGGTTAGCACTAGGGTTTAAAATAGGTTGAGGGTAAAAAACTTCTAACCAATCACCTTGGCTAGATTGACTACCAATACCAAAGGCAAAACTAAAGTGGCTCATGGGCTCTCCTAAGACTATAGAATAATTATATATTAAAAATGTTGGCGTATTGTGCGGCTTTAAAACCTACAAATGCCGGTGTTTGTGGGGCGCTTTGTAGCACTAACAAAGGCCGCTTAATCATGCTTGGGTGCTCGGCTAACAGCTGGCACACATTCTGCGCCGTAACACTTTGCTGTTGTTCTAAAGGTAATTTGCGCCACGTTGTACCGCGCTTATTAAGCAATAGCTCCCAATCTACTATAGCCGCCCATTGCTCTAGTTCACTCACGCTAGGCGGTTGCTTTTTATAATCCCTAAAACTAAATTCAATGCCTGCATCCGTAAGCCATTGTTTGGCTTTTTTTATGGTGTCGCAGTTGCTGATGCCGTGCATTTGAACTTGGGTCACAAAAGCTTCTCGGTGAAATTGGGGTTGGGCTGTTGATAGCGCTAGAAACGAACACAAGATATTAGCAGAAGAGGAGCAGCTTTAGCTATCTAAGACGCTATCTTAGGTATTTTCTTAGGTGCTATCTAAAGCACTATTTAAGGCGCTACAAATATCGTTTTCTAGGGTTTGCATCAGGCTCGTGTCGACAATGCGCTCACCATTGTTAAGGGTGATAAAAAACACGTCTTCTACGCGCCCGCCAATGGATTGAATCTTGGCCTTTTGAATGCTGATGCCCAAGCGCATAAATACTAGGCCTACTTGCGCTAACAAGCCTGGCCGGTCGGTGCTAGACAGCTCTACCCTAGTCCAACTGCCACCATCTGGGTTGCTTAGGCTAACCATGGTGGGTTGGTTAAACAGCTTGTGAGTTCTAGGCTGGCGCTGCTGCACTAAATAACCAAAGTCATCAGGGTATTGCAAGGCTTGGATAAGGCGTTGTTGCAGCTGATCTAGTAGTGCCGGTGTTTGGTTAATGGTGCCGCCATCGGCATCCAACACCACAAAGGTGTCCATACTGTAGCCATCTTCTGTGGTAATGATGCGCGCGTCTTGAATGCTCAGGCGCAATTGGCCCAGAATGGCGCACAGGGCGGCGAACAAGTTGGGTTTGTCTTGGGTATAAACAAAAATTTGGGTGCCGCCTTCAAAGGCACTAAAGGAGGTTTCGCTAATGGCCACTACAGGGCCGGGCACCTGGTGGTTAAGAATGGTACTGGTGTGCCAGGCAATGGTTTTGGCATTTTCACGAATAAAGTAGTCATCGCCCAAATTCTTCCACAGGCGCATAACGGCAGCCGGATTAAAGCGCTGTGCTTGCAACAATTTACGCGCGTCGGTTTGGCTTTGTTCAATTAAGGCCTGGTGGTCTACCGGCACATCAAGGCCCAGCCTAAGTACACGGTTGGTGGCGGTGTAGAGCTGGCGCAAAAGAGACGCACGCCAGTTGTTCCATAACGCTGGGTTAGTGGCGTTAATGTCGCATACTGTAAGCACGTAAAGATAATCTAGGTGCAGCTCGTCACCCATTTTGGTGGCAAATTCGTGGATGATGTCGGGGTTGCCAATATCGCGTTTTTGCGCCGTCATAGACATAAGTAAGTGATGACGTACTAACCAGCTAACTAAGTCGGTATCCCACTTACCGAGTTGGTGTTGCTTGCAAAAATGGCGCACTTCTTCGGCCCCCACAACGGAATGGTCGCGGCCGCTGCCCTTGCCTATATCATGGTATAGGCCAGCAATATAAAGCAGTTCAATTTTAGGCAACTCATGCACTAAGCGGCCGGCCACAGGAAAACGTTTTTGCTCTTTGGGTAACAGCAGCTCGCGCATTTTTTTAACCACTTTCATGGTGTGGGCATCAACGGTATAGATATGGTACAAGTCGTGCTGCATGCGCCCAACAATTTTGTTGAACACAGGTAAGTAATCCCCCAGTACACCTTGGCGTTGCATTTCTAGCAAGGTGTGGGACATGCGTTGGGGGGAACGCAACAGTTCCATAAACAGGCTGTTAACGCGAATGTCGCGGCGGTACTTGTCGTCGATAAGATGGCGATGGGCCTGAAGTAAGCGTTTACACTCGGCACCTATGGCATGGCAATTTGGGTTTTGCGCCAAAATGACAAAAGCTTCCATCATGGCAAAGGGCTGGTGCAGGAAGAGGCTGGAGTAGCAGGCTTCGAGACGGCCATTGCGAATTTCAAAACGCCGATTAACAGAGATTACTTGGTCTTCTTGATGGGCCCGCAAAATGGCTTGGTCAAATAATTGCAGCAAAGTTTGGTTAAGTTCTGCCATATGCATGGCCGTGCGATAGTAGCGGTGCATAAACTGCTCCACCGCTAGGGCTTCACTGTTGTCCTCATAACCAAAAAATGCGGCCAAGGTGCGCTGGTGGTCAAACAATAGCCGTTCTTCTGGGCGCTTGGCAATTAAGTGCAGCGCGTAGCGGATGGTCCACAGGTACTTGGTGCCCGTTTTGAGGATGTCGAGTTCGTGTTGATTAAGGTAATCGTGGTCGGCCAACTCGGCCATGTAGCGCAAACCAAAGTGGCGCTTGCCAATCCAGCCAATGGTTTGGATGTCTCGTAGGCCACCAGAGGAAGTTTTAATGTTAGGTTCGAGGTTGTATTCCGTTTCATTGGTACGCAAGTGCCGCTCTTGCTGGGCTTTAATGCGGGCCTTGTAAAACGCCTCGTCGCTCCAAGCCTGCTCGGAGATCACCCAGTCAAATACCTTTTTACGTAGCCCAGCCTTGCCAATTAGAGTGTGGGATTCCAACAAGCTAGTGGCTATAGTAACGTCACCGTTGGCTTGTTCGAAGCAATCATTAAGGGTGCGCACACTACTGCCAATTTGCAGGCCTAAATCCCAAATAAAGGTAACAAATTTTTGCGCGCAATCTTGCCAGCTGGCTGCATCCAAATCATTGTCAATGAGTATCAGTAAATCGATGTCCGATTGCGGGTGCAGTTCGCCCCGGCCATAACCTCCCACGGCAACCAATGCGACTGCGTCAGGCCAAGCGTATTGTTGCCATGCTAAGCATAAAATCTGATCTACCATCCAGGCGCGGGCGTGCACTAATTCATAAATGCGTTTTTCTTGGTGCTCGTTAAACAGTGCGTCCAGCTTAGCCTGGCCAGCTTGTAGGGCCGCCTTTAGTACTTGAGCAGCAGGTTGGTTTGCAAGCTGTTGTTGCAATTGCTCGTGGTTAACGAGCGATGCCTGTAAAGGCTGACTAACCACCGACACGGTTAGGCCATTTCTTCTTTGCGAATGGTAAGGTTCTCGTAGCCCGTTGGGGTTACCAAAATGGTGTGTTCAAATTGCGCCGACAAGCGTTTGTCGGCGGTGGTTACGGTCCAGCCGTCATTCTTATTGAGCTTAACGTGACGTTTGCCCGCATTAAGCATGGGCTCAATGGTAAAAATCATGCCTTCTTTAAGCTCTACACCAGTATTGGCTTTGCCATAATGCAGCACTTGTGGGTCTTCGTGAAACCCCTTGCCAATGCCATGGCCGCAATACTCTTGCACTATTGAATAGTGGTTAGCTTCGGCATGCACTTGAATCACATGGCCAATGTCGCCTAATCGAGCTCCAGGCTTAACTATTGCCATGGCTTTGTAGAGGCATTCTTGGGTAATGGTAACTAAGCGCTCGGCATGAGGTGCTGCCCTGCCCACAGCAAACATGCGGCTGGTATCACCGTGATAACCGTCTTTAATAACGGTAATGTCAATATTAACTAAGTCGCCTTGCTTCAGCGGCTTGTCATTGGGAATGCCATGGCACACCACTTGGTTCACCGAAGTGCAAATAGACTTAGGGAAACCATGGTAATTTAAAGGCGCAGGAATGGCTTGCTGCACATCTACAATATAGTCGTGGCACAGTTGATTCAAATAGTTGGTAGTGACACCCACTTGTACATGCTCGTGGATCATTTCTAATACGTGTGCTGCCAAGCGGCCAGCAACGCGCATTTTTTCAATTTCGCCAGCGTCTTTAATTAGAATGTTCATCTATTTCTCGGTGTTTGATATCTAAAGAGCTAAATTGTAGGTGATTATATCAGAATTGGATTAGTATTTGATGCTGAGACAGGGGCAGATAAGTAATAAAGGCGCCTAATGCGTTGCACTCAAATTGCTAAATACTTTGCTATTACCCCTGCTTTTATGGTATAAATTGCGCGCTCAATTTTCGTCTGGAGTTTTTGCTTTGGATGCTGAATTGGAGCTAAGCTGTATTAACTATAACGTCACACATAAACCGGCACATGGTTCTGGGTGTTGGCAGCCTGCTTTAAGGTTGTTGATCGAACCATGGTCCTTGCTTACCTTTATTAAGGTATAGGCAAGGCGAGGGTTTATGGAGGCCTAACCCGAACTAAGGAATTTAAAATGACTAAAGTAAGTATGCGCGACCTGCTTAAAGCCGGCGCCCACTTCGGCCACCAAACTCGTTACTGGAACCCAAAAATGGGCCAGTATATCTTTGGCGCTCGTAACAAAATTCATATCATCAACCTAGACAAAACCTTGCCAGCCCTTAACGAAGCTCTAGCTATCGTTGAGAACATGGCTTCTAACAAGAACAAGGTTTTGTTTGTTGGCACTAAGCGTGCTGCAAGCAAGTTGATTAAAGAACACGCCAGCCGCGTAGGCATGCCTTACGTTAACCATCGTTGGTTGGGCGGTATGTTGACTAACTACAAGACTATTCGCCAGTCGATCAGCCGTTTCCGCACTTTGGAAACTCAGTTCAGCGATGGTACGTCTGAACAGTTGACTAAGAAAGAAGCCTTGATGCGTCAACGTGAAATGGAAAAGCTTGAGCGCGCTATCGGCGGCATCAAGGACATGGGCGGTTTACCAGACGCTTTGTTTGTAGTTGACGTTGAGCATGAGCGTATTGCCATCAACGAAGCCAACAAGTTGGGTATCCCTGTTATTGGTATCGTTGATACTAACAGCAACCCAGACGGCATTGATTACGTTATTCCTGCCAATGACGACGCTTTACGCGCCATCGAAATTTATGTTTCTGCTATGGCTGATGCCTGTGCAGCTGGTAAAGACGACGGCAGCAGCGCTGCTGGTGAATTCGTAGAAGTTGCTGAAGAAGAAGCAGCTGCAGAGTAAGACTAAACGTTTAGTTTAGCGAAGCGAATTTATAAAAAGGGAGCTTGGCTCCCTTTTTTTAATAAGTGCCTTTTAAGCTTCTTTAATGGCACCACAGAATCTAATTTGAGGATCTTACAATGGCTGCAATTACTGCATCTATGGTTAAAGAACTGCGCGAGCGTACTAGCTTGGGCATGATGGATTGTAAAAAAGCCCTTGTTGCCGCTGAAGGCGATATTGAGCAGGCAATCGAAGATTTACGTAAGTCTAGTGGCCTTAAGGCGGCTAAGAAAGCAGGCCGTACTGCTGCTGAAGGCGTTGTGTGTGCAAAAATTGCCGCAGACGGATCTTTTGGCGTATTGGTTGAAGTGAACTCAGAAACTGATTTTGCTGCTCGTGATGAAGGCTTCCTAGCTTTTGTTTCTCTGGTTACTGATGCTGCTTTTGCTGCCAAGCAAGATGACATGGCCGCATTGATGACTGGCGATTTGGTTGATGCTCGTGAAAAGCTAGTGCAAAAAATCGGCGAAAACATTACCCCTCGTCGTATTGTTATGCTGCAAGCGGCTAACGTTGCGGCATATGTTCACAGTAACAAAAAAATTGGCACTTTGGTGGCTTTGACTGCCGGTGAGAGCGAATTGGCTAAAGACATTGCCATGCATGTAACTGCCGTTAACCCACGGGTTATCAGCCGCGACGACATGAGCACTGAAGAAGTTGAAAAAGAGAAAGAGATCATCAAGGCCCAGCCAGACATGGCTGGCAAGCCAGATGCCATTGTCGACAAGATGATGACGGGTCGTATTAACAAGTTTTTGGCTGAAAACAGCTTAACTGAACAGCCTTTTGTTAAGAATCCAGAGCAAAAGATCAGCGATTTGCTAAAAGCAGTTGATGCATCTGTATCTGCTTTCAATCGCTTAGAAGTTGGCGAAGGCATTGAAGTTGAAAAAGTGGATTTTGCTGCAGAAGTAGCACAGCAGTTAAAAGGCTAATTTTCATTAGCCTAGCGTAAAGCGCCGTTACGGTAGTTAAGCCTACTGTAACGGCGCTTTTTTTTGACTTTAGCACGGCGCATAACTTGCTCTAGGTTAATTAATGCGTCACTATCTTATTGTTTTGTCAGCGCTATCTTATGCAAATGTTTGTTCCAGTGCGGCACACTAATCTTTCGGAGAAAATGAATGGCAATTCCTGATAAGCGCCAACCTCGTTATAAGCGCATATTGCTTAAGCTCAGTGGCGAAGCGCTGATGGGTAGCGAGCGCTTTGGCATTGATCCCAAAGTGTTGGATCGCATGGCTTTGGAAATTGGTCAGTTAGTTGGCATTGGGGTGCAAGTGGGTTTGGTTATTGGTGGTGGCAACTTGTTCCGCGGTGCAGCCCTGAGTGAAGCCGGTATGGATCGTGTAACTGGCGACCATATGGGCATGTTAGCCACGGTGATGAACGCCTTGGCTATGCGTGACGCCCTAGAACGCTCCAACATTACTACCCGGGTTATGTCGGCTATCCCTATGAGCGGCGTAGTGGATCACTACGATCGCCGTAACGCCCTGTTGTATTTGTCGCAAGGCAATGTGGTGATCTTTGCTGCGGGCACCGGTAACCCTTTCTTTACCACCGATTCTGCGGCCTCGCTACGGGGCATTGAAATAGAAGCCGACGTAGTGCTCAAGGCCACTAAGGTAGATGGCATTTATGATTGCGATCCAGTTAAAAATCCGCAGGCAGTAAAATACGAATACATTACCTTTGATGAAGCCATTGAAAAGCAGCTTGGGGTAATGGACCTAACGGCTATGTGCCTATGCCGCGACCAGCAGATGCCGGTGCGTGTGTTTAATATGAATAAGCCAGGTGCCTTAATTAACATAGTGGTCGGTGGCCACGAAGGCACCCTAGTGAACGTGACATTGCCGGAAGGCGGAGAATAAGATGATTGACGAGATTCAACAAGACGCCGATGAGCGTATGGACAAAAGTGTAAAGGCGTTGAGTGAAGCTTTTAAACGTATTCGCACGGGCCGTGCTCACCCCAGTATTTTAGATGGCGTGATGGTGTCTTACTACGGTAGTGACACACCGCTTAATCAGTTGGCTAACATCTCCGTGGAAGATGGCCGTACCTTGGCTATTTCGCCTTGGGAAAAACCCTTAGTGCCAGAAATTGAAAAAGCCATTATGAAAGCCAATTTGGGCCTTAATCCATCTACCAGTGGTGACTTGATTCGTGTGCCTATGCCGGCTCTTACGGAAGAAACTCGGAAAGGTTTTATACGTGGTGCCCGTGAAGAAGCAGAAAAAGCCCGTGTGTCTGTGCGCAGTATTCGCCGCGATGCCAATGGCGACATTAAGGAACTTTTGAAAGATAAAGACATCTCAGAAGATGATGCGCATCGTGGTGAAGATTTGGTACAAAAAGTTACCGACACGCATATTGCCACCATTGATACGGCGTTACTTGCCAAAGAAAAGGATTTGATGGAGGTTTAACCTGCATCAAATTTCTACAGGCCCACATTAAGGATTAATGCATGACCGACCCGCGCCAAGTTATTCTTTCACAGTCACTGGAGACCTTGCCTGAGCACATAGCTATTATTATGGATGGTAATAACCGTTGGGCTAAAAGCCAGGGCTTGTCTGGTGTTGCGGGCCACAAAGCCGGTGTGGATGCAGTGCAAGCAGTGATTGAAACGGCGGTGCACTATAAAATTCAAGCGCTTACATTGTTTGCTTTTAGTAGCGAAAATTGGCGTCGTCCAGCGCTTGAAATTAAAGCCTTGATGGAATTGTTTGTGTATGTGCTTAAGCGCGAAGTGACTAAGCTGCATAACAATAATATTCGCTTGCGCATTATTGGCGATGTGCAGGGCTTGAGCCCTGAATTGCAAAAACTGATCACTGCAGCAGAGTCAAAAACTCAAGCCAACACTGGTTTGCAGCTGAATATTGCAGCTAACTATGGCGGCCGTTGGGATATTCTCGAAGCGGCTAAAACTATGGCGCGTAAGCTGCAGCTATGCGGCGGCGATGTAGATAGCATCACCGAAGAAGAGTTTAGTGAGCAGCTGTGTTTAGCTGATTTGCCCGCGGTCGATTTGTGTATTCGTACTAGCGGTGAACAGCGCATTAGTAATTTTTTATTATGGCAACTGGCATACGCAGAGTTTGTTTTTACGGATGCTTTGTGGCCTGAATTTAAGCATCAAAAGATGGTTGATACACTCGTCGAATTTGGTCAAAGACAACGGAGATTTGGCCAAACGGATGCACAATTAACACAATAAGAGTCAAACGCACAGCCACGGAGTGGCTAGCCTCTTTGACGCAATATAAAATAACAATATGTTGAGATCTAGAATTGCCACAGCATTGGTACTGGCACCCGTTACATTAGGCGCTGTGTTCTTTTTGCCCGCGCAAGCATTTGCTTTGTTTATGGCGCTGGTCATACTTATGGGCGCTTGGGAGTGGACTGCCATGATGCGGCTTGTAAGCCGTAGCCAGCGCACGGTATACATACTAACGGTTTTGTTTGCCATTGTGGTGCTACAAAAACTGATGCAGCAGTACCAACAAATAATTTTTGCGGTGGCCGCGGCTTGGTGGCTGTTGGCCACGGTTTTGGTGGTGGCCTATCCACGCTGTTCCAACTTTTGGTGTCGGCGTCCCGCTAAGGGCCTCGTCGGTATGCTCATATTGGTGCCTACTGGGGCCGCCATGGTGTCAATTCGCGAGTTAGACCAGGGCCCCTGGTTGGTGGTGTATTTGTTTTTATTAGTCTGGGGTGCCGACACAGGTGCCTATTTTGCTGGCAAGCGGTTTGGTAAGCGCAAGCTGATGCCCCGTGTGAGCCCAGCCAAATCTTGGGCGGGTATTGGCGGTGCAGTGGCCACAGTTTTATTGGTGTCGATGCTGCTGCAGCCTTATCTGCATTTTGCTCAGACCATACCCATGGGTATTTATGTATTGGCTTTAGTGGTGCTGTTTGCATCGGTGATTGGCGACCTAACCGAAAGCATGTTTAAGCGCCAATGTGGTATTAAGGACAGTGGCTCTCTTTTGCCGGGCCATGGTGGCGTGATGGATCGTATTGATAGCCTCACTGCCGCAGCACCGGTGTTTGCTCTGTGCCTTCTTTTATTGGGCTCATAAGTCCTGAGGCGTAATGGCAACAACAATATTAACTACACTCTTTGCCCTTGCCATACTGGTGACCATTCACGAGGCTGGACACTTTTTTGTGGCCCGCTGGTGTGGGGTCAAGGTGCTGCGTTTTTCTGTGGGTTTTGGGCGCCCGATATTTCGCCACCAAGCTAAGAGCGGCACAGAATATGTGTTTGCATGGATACCTTTAGGTGGCTATGTGCGCATGTTGGATAGTCGTAATGACACAGTCAGCAGTGCCGATAGAACAGCGGCGTTTGATCATAAAAAGGTTTGGCAGCGCATTGCTATTGTGGCCGCAGGGCCGCTTATTAATTTGTTGTTTGCAGCCCTTCTTTATGCCGTGGTGCAAATTGCGGGCACCCCCACGCTCATTCCTGTGACGGGCAAGGTTGCTATAGATTCAGCGGCTCAGGCGGCGGGTTTTAGCTCGCCTCAACAAATTTTGGCTATTGATGGCCAGGCAACTAATAGTTGGGGGGCCGTTAATCTTGCTCTAGCCAAGCGTATTGGTGAAACGGGACAGATCCAGTTTTTACTGCAAGGCCTTGATGCAAAGGTTTTGCAAACCCAGGCGCTAAACCCTAGTCAGTTAGATGTTTTGCCTAAGTTAGGCGCACCCACCAACTACAGCGTTAGTGTTAACCGCTGGATGGCCTCTGCGGTACAGGCCAGCCCTTTGTCTCAACTTGGGGTTCAACCTTGGCGACCCAATGCTCCAGTATTGATTGATTTTTTAGTGCCAGGCGGGGCAGCAGAACAGGCCGGTTTGCGCGTGGGTGATGAAATTGTTGCTATCAATCAACAAGCTGTAGCCGGCTTTAGCGAATTTGTGGCTTATGTTCAGAGCCATGCCAATGCCAGCGTATTGGTAACCTTGGAGCGTCAGCAGCAAACCTTAGTCATGCCCGTGCAACTAACCAGCGATAAGGCTCAAGATGGTGCGCCAGTTGGCAAAATTGGAGTGGGTATTGCGTCGATCTCTTGGCCTAACTCAATTTTATACAAGCAACAACTGGGTGTGTTTGATGGCCTTGTTGCAGGTGTTCGGCAAACCTTAGAGATGGCCCGCTTAACCCTTAGCTTTTTAGGCCGCATGGTGCAGGGCATGGTGTCTGTGGATCATCTTAGCGGGCCCATAAGCATTGCTAAAATAGCAGCGGCCTCAGCGGCTTCAGGTTGGATTGCGTATGTTAGTTTTATGGCCTATCTGAGTGTGAGTTTGGGGGTGTTAAATCTGTTACCTGTTCCTATGCTCGATGGCGGGCATTTGTTATATTACTTGATAGAGTTAGTCACGGGGCGCAAAGTTCCCGATCGTATCCAAGCTGTTGGCTTGCGTCTGGGCATGGCCTTGGTGTTTAGTATTATGATTATCGCCATTGCCAATGATCTGATGCGTCTTTAATTTTTATAGGTTGAGTGTTTATGAAGCGTTTTCTTGTAGGGCTGCTATTGAGCCTTTCAGTGGTATTGTCACCCGTGGCCCTGAGTGCAGGTTTTACCATTGAAAATATTCACATTGAAGGCCTAGAACGGCTTACATCCAGCCAAGCTTTTGCCACCTTGCCTTTGCAAGTGGGGGACAAGGTGGACGAGCGCAGCCTAGCTTTTGCGACCCGCAGCATGTTTAAAAGCGGCTATTTTGAGGACATCCAACTGCAGCGTGATGGTGATGTGCTGCTGGTGGTAGTACGCGAACGCCCAGCCATTGGTTTTATCAGCTTACAAGGTAATAAGATTTTAAAAACCGAACAGTTGCGGGCGGCGCTAGAAGCTGCAGGTTTAAAAGAAGGCGAAATATTCAAGCGGGCCTCTTTAGCTCAAATTGAACTTGAGATGGAGCGTCAGTACAACCGCCAAGGCCGCTATGCAGTGTTGGTGGAGTCGATGATTGAGGACTTAGGTGAGAATCGAGTCTCCATCGAGGTAACCATCAATGAAGGCGTCACCTCATCCATTAGTCATATCAACATTATTGGTAACGATAGCTTTACCGATTCTGAGCTGATTAAACTCATGCGCCTGCAGACACCGGGCTTTTGGACCTTGTTTACTAAAGACGACCAGTACTCACGGGAAAAATTGACGGCAGATTTGGAGAGTATTCGCTCACACTACTTAAATAAAGGCTATGTGTTATTTAATATTGAGTCTACTCAGGTGGCAATATCGGCGGATAAAACCAATGTGTTTATCACTATTAATGTGGCCGAAGGCGATCAATTCACCATTGGTAAGGTGAGCATTGCCGGTCAGTACGAGGTGGAAGAGGCAGCTATTCGTGAACTCATTAATGCCTCAACAGGCCAGGTGTTTTCGCGCCGCGATTTGGTTGACGCAGGCAAAGATGTGCGCCAACTATTTGGTGACCAAGGCTTTGCTTTTGCTGATGTGGTACCTATTCCGTTGGTGAACGAAGCTGACAAAACGGTGGACGTTAAATATCAGGTACGGGCTGGCAAGCGCACCTATGTTAGGCGTGTTGAATTTCGGGGCAATACGCGCACCAGCGATAATGTGTTGCGCCGTGAAATGCGCCAAATTGAAGGCGGTGTGGCCTCTATGTCTGATATCACTAGCTCCAAGTTGCGTTTGCAACGGCTGGGCTTTTTCAATAAGGTTGATGTGGTTACCACCCCCGTGGCGGGCAGCGATGATCAGTTGGATGTAGAATTTTCTGTAGAAGAAGGTCTAACAGCAGACTGGTCTGTGATGGTGGGTTATAGCGATGGTGAGGGTCCATTCTGGGGTGGCTCTGTGAACCAAAATAACTTCCTCGGTACCGGCAATCAAATGGAGGCATCTTTTTCCTCTAGCAGCAGTACCGACGCCTACAGTTTTAGTTATCTTAACCCTTATTACACCGTTGACGGCGTTAGCCGTGGTATCGATTTTAACTACACCAAGCGAGATTATTCAAAGGTATCCGTGAGTAACTTTGCCACCGATACGGTGGGCGTAGACATGCGCTTTGGTTACCCCATTAACGATGACACCCGCTTGGATTTTACCTTAGGCTACGAGCGTATTGATTTAACACTCAATACTTCAATTGCCAGCCTCACAGATTTTGTAGCCGCCGAAGGCACGGCCTACAAGCAATATAAAGCCTCTGTCAATTGGAGCCAGAATACCTTAAATGACTTTTGGTACCCAACTCAGGGTAGCTCCCACGGGGTTAGTTTAAACTTAGCTTTGCCCAACAGTGACTTAAACTTTTATAAATTGGGTTACGATTACCGTAGCTTCACGCCGCTCAATGCTAGTGAATCTTTAGTGTTTTCTGTGGGTGCTCAATTAGGCGTGTTAGGCACTTATGGATCCACTGCTACGGCGCCATTTTTCTCGAACTACTACAGTGGTGGTTATGGCAGTGTACGTGGTTTTGCTTTTAATTCTTTGGGACCCACAGAAGGCGGCGAGCCATTGGGCGGTCAGCTATTAACGGCCGGCAGCGCCGAGTTTATATTCCCATTGTTTAGCGACATGCCGTCGGTACGTACATCGTTGTTTGTGGATGTGGGCAATGTTTATGAAACGGGCAACTTTAGTGCTGCAGAGCTGCGTGTTTCCGGCGGTTTGAATTTGGCTTGGCTTACGCCAGTGGGTCCGCTCACCTTAGTTGTTGCCACCCCTTTGAGGCAAAAAACCGATGATAAAACGCAATCTACCCATATTACTCTTGGCCGATCTTTTTAGACACATAGGATATAAAAATGAATAAGTTAGCGCGTATGGTGGTCCTAATTTCTCTGGCCGTGGCACTGTTGGTCCCTCAAATAGTAAATGCAGAGGCCATTGTGGTATTGAAACCAGAGCAAGCTATGTTTGCCACCGACAAGGCCATTGCTTTAGGTCAGCAGTTGTCGGCGCAACTGAAGCCACAAACTTCTCGTCTAGATGATATGGTGCAGGAATTACAGGCTCTGCAGCAGCGCTTACAGGCTGATAAAGACCTATTGAGTAGTGCCGAAGTGGAGGCGCTGGAAAATCAAATCAAAATTCTGGGGAACGAGCACCAACAGCTGAATAACTACTTAGCCAATATTAAGGGGCAAACCGAGCAGGAGTTTTTGGCCAAAATGCGGCCAGTGTTGGACAAAGTGTTGCGTCAGTTGATTGAGGCTAACGCCATCTCCTTAATCATTAATGGCGAATCGACGATTTATCATACTGCGGCTATGGATATCACCCCAAAAGTGGTTGAGCTGCTGAATTTGGAGCCTTAATTGCAACAGCTAACTTTGGGCGATGTTGCGCAGCTGATAGGTGCGCACTTGGTTGGAGAGGCGCAGTACCCAGTCACTGGGTTGGCTACTGTGGCTGCGGCTTCGGCCCATCAGATCAGTTTTTTGGCGAATATGAAATATGCAGGCCAATTAGCCAAATGCCAAGCTGGGGCAGTTATTTTGCAGCCAGAACAGGCCCACTTATTTAACGGCAATTGCTTGCTGCTGGCTAACCCCTATCTAGGCTATGCTCGCCTGTCCCAGGCATTTGCTGTGGAGCGGGGGTTTTCTGGGGTGCATGCGAGTGTGCAAGTGGATGTGAGTGCCAAGCTAGGTGCGCGGGTTAACCTAGCGCCAGGCGTAGTGATAGGCCCCAATGTTGTTATAGATGATGACGTGACGATTGGCGCAAATAGCGTCGTGGGCGCTGACTCAAGCATTGGTCAGCACAGCCGGTTGGCGGCTAACGTTACCCTGTATCATAAAATTGAAGTGGGGCAGTCGTGCATTATTCACAGCGGTGCTGTTATTGGTGCCGATGGCTTTGGGTTTGCCAAAGATGGTGACGGGTGGGTTAAAATTGAACAGCTGGGTGGCGTTGTTATTGGTGACCATGTTGAAATTGGTGCCGGCACCAGTATCGATCGTGGTGCCCTAGATAATACCCTGATTGGGTACGGCGTTAAGCTGGATAATCAGGTGCAGATTGCCCATAATGTAGAGCTGGGAGACTACACTGCCATTGCTGGATGTACAGCCATTGCAGGCAGTACAAAACTGGGTAAACATTGCACTATTGCGGGTGCTTGTGGCATTACCGGGCACTTAACCTTGGCCGATGGCGTGCACGTAACCGCCATGTCTCTGGTGACACACTCTATCAACGAAGCTGGGGCTTACTCATCGGGCACCGGTTTAGACACAAATCAAAAGTGGCGACGCAATGCCGCGCGTTTTAAGCAACTTGACCAAATGGCCAAGCGACTTAAACAATTGGAAAGTGACATTAAGCAGTTGCAGAGCTGATACATATCACAGTAAGCGTTAAAGAAAAGAAAAGAAAAGAAAAGGAAAGACATCATTATGGTTATGGACATTAGAGAAATACGTCGATATTTACCCCATCGCTACCCATTTTTACTGGTTGACCGAGTCACCGAACTGAATCTGGGTGAGTCTATTGTTGCTTATAAAAACGTGACCATTAACGAGCCTTATTTCAATGGCCACTTCCCAGACTTTCCAGTATTGCCCGGGGTGTTGATCATTGAAGCCATGGCGCAGGCGGCGGGTATCCTTGGTTTTAAGACCATGGATAAAACCCCTGAAAATGGCTCTATCTATTATTTTGTAGGTTCCGATAAATTACGTTTTAAGCGCCCCGTAGTGCCGGGTGATAAGCTCGAACTCACGGCGGCTATCATGTCTGAAAAGCGTGGCATTTGGAAATTTGACTGTCGTGCTAGCGTTGCTGGTGAATTGGTCGCATCGGCTACCATTTTATGTGCAGATAGGAAGGTTTAGTGTCCCAACCATTGATTCACGCCAGTGCCATTATTGATGCTAATGCCATTGTAGCCGACGATGTGGAAATTGGTCCATATAGCATTGTTGGTGCAGGTGTTGAGCTGGGCTCGGGTACCAAGCTTGAATCACACGTTGTGTTGAAGGGCCCTACCCGCATAGGCCGTAACAATCATATCTATCAGTTTAGTTCTGTGGGCGAAGCCTGTCAGGACATGAAATACAATGGCGAGCCTACGCGTTTAGAAATTGGCGACAATAACATCATCCGTGAAGGTTGTACTTTGCACCGAGGCACCGTGCAAGATGCGGGTGTGACCCGCATTGGTAATAATAATTTGCTCATGGCCAATGTGCATGTGGCCCATGATTGCGTGGTGGGAGATCACATTGTTATCGCCAATAACGTGGCCTTAGCTGGCCACGTACAGGTAGGCGACTATGTTATTTTAGGTGGTTTTACCGCGGTGCATCAGTTCTGCCACATTGGCCCTCATTGTATGACAGGGGCTGGCAGCGTAGTGCTTAAGGACATTCCAGCATTTGTGATGGCCAATGGTAATTCTGTGTCTCCCCATGGCATGAATACGGAAGGCTTAAAGCGCCGAGGCTTTAGCGAGCAAACCATTAGAATTTTGCGCCAGGCCTACAAAATTATTTACCGTCAAGGCCTCACTATAGACACGGCGATTGGTCGCTTGCAGGAAATGTCTACAGTGGGTGATGAGTTGTCTATTTTGATAGAGTCTTTGCAAAATACTAGCCGCGGCATTATCCGCTAGGGGCCGCAGCCATGGCTACTAAGGCTAACAGGGCTAGTAACACCATTGCCATTATTGCCGGAGAAGCGTCAGGAGATATCCTTGGCGCTGGGCTAATGTATGCCTTACAAAAAGCCCGGCCAGAATTAAACTTCGAGGGCATTGGCGGGCCGCAAATGTTGGCCCAAGGCTTTACCAGTTTAGTGCCCATGGAGCGGCTTTCGGTGATGGGTTTGGTGGAAGTACTGGGGCGTTTGCCAGAACTGCTGCTGTTGCGCCGTAAGCTTATAAAACGCTATCTAAAACAGCCCCCTTTAGCGGTTATTGGCATTGATGCGCCAGATTTTAACTTTGTGCTAGAAACGCAGTTGAAAGCCGCCAATATACCCACGGTACATTATGTTAGCCCATCAGTATGGGCCTGGCGCGAGGATCGGGTGTTTACCGTGGCCAAGGCATGCCATCGTGTGTTGGCATTGCTGCCCTTTGAACTGCCCTATTATCAACGCCATCAAATCCCCGCAAGTTTTGTTGGCCACCCATTAGCAGATGTCATTCCGGGTGAGCTAACTCAAGCCCGAGCGCGAGCTGAACTACAGCTGCAAGAGCAACCCGTGTTAGCGTTGTTGCCTGGTAGCCGAGCTGCGGAAGTGCAGCAATTAGCGCCGGATTTTTTGGCTACAGCGGCACAATTACAAGCGCAATACCCGCAATTACAGCTAGTGTTGGCTGCTGCCAACCCGCAGCGGCATGCGCAATTAGAGCAAATGCTTTTGAGCTACCCACAGTTAAAGGTGAGCTTGGTGATAGGCCAATCGCACCAAGTGCTGGCGTCGGCTGATGCCGTGTTGGTGGCTTCTGGCACCGCTACCTTAGAAGCCTTACTGTTTGAAAAACCCATGTTGGTTTGCTATCGCATGCATGGTCTCAGTTATCGCTTGTTTAAGCGCAAGCTAAAAGTGGCGTTTGTGAGCTTGCCCAACTTGTTAGCAGGGCGGCAAATCGTCGACGAGTTGCTGCAGGATGCAGTGCAGCCTGCGGTGATGGCTGACAAGTTGTCGGCATTATTGTTTGATACTAAGGTAGCCCAGGCGCAGTGCCAAAATTTTGCTCACATTCACCGGCAGTTAGCTTGTAATGCTGATTCCATGGCGGCCCAAGCGGTGCTTGAGGTTATAGCTGAATACGGGCACGATCAAGGGCAACAACAAACACAATCTAGGCAACACCCATGATTCAGCAATTAGGCCTTAATATTGAAACCCCCCGCCAGGGTGTGATCTGTGGCGTAGATGAAGCAGGCCGTGGCCCGCTGTTTGGTGATGTGGTTGCCGCGGCGGTGATTTTGGATCCCAATAAGCCCATCGCTGGCTTAGGTGATTCAAAAGCCCTCACTGCAAAAACACGGGAAAGGTTGTACCAGCAAATAATGCAAGATGCATTGAGCGTGGCTGTGGGCCGAGCCAGTGTTGCAGAGATTGACGCGTTAAATATTTTGCATGCCAGCATGCTGGCTATGCAGCGTGCTGTGTTGGCTTTGTCTGTGATGCCAGAGCTTGCCTTAATAGACGGCAACCGCTGCCCGCAATTGCCCTGCGCAAGTGAAGCTATTGTTAAGGGCGATGCTAAAGAAAAATGCATTGGTGCGGCTTCTATTATTGCTAAGGTCACCCGCGATAGAGAAATGCTAGAATGGCACCAGAAATACCCACACTATGGTCTCGATAAGCATAAAGGCTATCCCACTAAAGCCCATATGCAGGCCCTTGAAGAACATGGCGTAAGCCCAGAGCACCGGTGTAGTTTTGCACCAGTGCGACGATTGATTGGAAAATAAACGATGTCCCTAGCTGTACCTTTTGTGCATTTGCGCATGCATTCCGAGTTTTCACTGATTGATAGTACGATACGTATCAAGCCCTTAATGAAAACATTGCAAGCTGAGCAAATGCCCGCTATTGCCTTAACTGACCAATCCAATATGTGTGGTTTGGTTAAATTTTATAAAGCTGCGCAGGCTGCTGGCATCAAGCCCATTTGTGGTTGTGATATATGGCTTGGTGCAGATCCGGCAACGGATTTTCCCGTTAGTCGGCTAACCTTGTTGGCGATGAATGCTCAAGGCTACCTCAATCTCACGGAGTTAGTCTCACGTTCGTTCCAAGAAGGCCAAACCAATGATGGAAAGGCCATTGTTGCACGCGAGTGGTTAGCGCAACAGCACCAGGGCCTGATTGCCTTATCTGGAGCTGCCCACGGGGAAGTTGGGCGTGCCTTAATTAACCGCGGCCTAGACGATGCACAAGTGGTGCTGGCCTATTGGACTCAGGTGTTTGGTGATCGCTTTTACTTAGAAGTACAGCGCACTGGGCGCCAGTATGATGAAGATTGTTTGCATTTATCCGTAACCTTAGCTCAAGCGAGCGGAGTGCCTTTAGTGGCCACCAATGACGTTATGTTTGTTGAAGCGGATGAGTTTGAGGCTCATGAAACACGGGTTTGCATTAACCAAAGCATGACCTTGGATGACCCGCGCAGGGCCAAAGATTATTCTAATCAGCAGTACCTTCGCTCTAATGATGAAATGCAGGCCTTGTTTGCCGATCTACCATCGGCCTTAGCTAACAGCGTGGAAATTGCCAAACGTTGTAACTTAGACATTGAGTTAGGGCGTTGCTGTTTGCCCAATTTTCCGGTGCCCGAAGGCATGACCATGGATGAGTTCTTCGGTAAGGTGTCGCGCGAAGGTTTAGATAAGCGCTTAGCGGTTATTTTGGATGCGGCCGATGTCGACTATGAGCTTAAACGTAAAGAGTTTGATGATCGTTTGGATTTTGAGCTTAATATCATCACCCAAATGGGATTTCCCGGTTACTTTCTCATTGTTATGGATTTTATCCGTTGGGCTAAAGACAACGACATTCCTGTAGGGCCTGGACGGGGCTCAGGTGCTGGCTCTTTGGTGGCCTATGTGCTGGAAATTACTGATATTGATCCGCTTAAATATGACTTGCTGTTTGAGCGTTTTTTGAACCCGGAGCGGGTTTCAATGCCCGATTTTGATATCGACTTTTGCATGGATAACCGTGACCGTGTTATTGAATACGTGGCGCAAACATACGGTAAAGATGCAGTATCTCAAATCATCACCTTTGGCACCATGGCCGCCAAAGCCGTAGTGCGAGACGTTGCTCGGGTGCAGGGCAAACCCTTCGGTATGGCGGACAAGCTGTCTAAGTTAATTCCCTTCGAAGTAGGTATTACCTTAAGTAAGGCCGTGGAGCAGGAAGACGCTTTGCGCGAATACATTGATGACAATGAAGAAGTGCAAGAAATTATGGAAATGGCCTATCAGTTGGAAGGCCTCACTCGAAACATAGGCAAGCACGCAGGTGGCGTGGTTATTGCGCCCACTAAACTAACGGATTTTTCCCCTCTCTACTGCGATGTAGATGGCTCGGGCTTGGTCACTCAATACGATAAAAATGACGTTGAAGAAGCCGGCTTGGTTAAATTCGACTTTTTGGGCCTTAAGACCTTAACCGTTGTTGATTGGGCCATGCGCATGATCAATCAAAGGCGCTCAGATAAAGGCCTAGATGTCATTGCCATTGAAACCATCCCTCTGGATGACGAGTCAGTGTTTAAGCTGTTGCAAGGGGCAGAGACTACGGGGGTGTTCCAGCTGGAATCCCGTGGCATGAAGGATCTAATTAAGCGCCAGCTACCAAGCACTTTTGAAGATATCATCGCTTTGGTGGCCTTGTTTCGACCAGGGCCATTGCAGTCGGGCATGGTGGACGATTTTATTAATCGTAAACATGGCCGGGCTAAGCTGGCCTGGCCCCATGAAAATTACCAGTTAGAATCTTTGCGGCCGGTGCTGGAACCCACTTACGGCATTATTTTGTATCAAGAGCAGGTCATGCAAATCGCCCAGGTGATGGCGGGTTATAGTTTGGGCGAAGCCGACATGTTACGCCGTGCTATGGGCAAGAAAAAACCCGAGGAAATGGCGAAGCAGCGCTCTGGATTTATTGCGGGTAGTTTAGCCAATGGCATCACAGAAGAGCTGGCGGGTAATATTTTTGACCTTGTGGAAAAGTTTGCCGGCTATGGCTTCAACAAGTCACACTCTGCAGCTTATGCTCTGGTGGCTTATCAAACGGCCTGGCTTAAACATCATTATCCGGCTGAATTTATGGCGGCTGTGTTGTCGGCAGATATGCAAAACATCGACAAAATTGTGATCTTCGTGGAAGAGTGTCGGCGTATGGAATTGCCGCTCAATTTACCGGATGTGAATACCAGCCATTTCAAGTTTACTGTGAATGACAGTAACCAGGTGGTGTATGGTTTGGGCGCGGTGAAGGGTGTGGGTGAAGGCCCAGTGGCGGCCATCATTGAAGCCCGTGAGGCGGGTGGGCCATTTGTAGACTTGTTTGATTTTTGTAAACGGGTGGGCAGCAAGAAACTGAATAAGCGAGTGCTGGAAGCTTTAGTGGCGAGTGGCTCGCTGGATGATCTAGTGCCCAATAATGAGCGTGCGGTGCTCTATAGTGCCATCCCTGATGCAGTGCAAGCCGCCGATCAGAGTGAGCGCAATCAAGATGCCGGAATGATGGATTTGTTTGGTGAAATTGCCACCGTAGCCAGCGACGAAGAAGGATTGCATGCTGCCTATGATCGCCATATGGATGCCCGATCATTAACCCTTAAGCAGCGTTTAAAGGGTGAGAAAAACACCTTGGGGCTCTACGTTACCGGCCATCCCATAGACGGCTATGATCATGAGTTAGGCCGCTTTTTACGTTGTCGCTTGGATCAATTGATTGCCAAAAAAGAGAAGCAGTGGATTGCTGGGTTGGTGGTGGCTTGCCGCACCATGAAAACTAAACGCGGTAAGACGATTGCATTTTTAACCTTGGATGACCGCCGGGCAAGGATGGATGTGGCACTGTTTGGTCAGACTTACGAAAAATACCGTGAGTTGCTGCAAACTGACCGCTTGCTGATAGTTGAGGGCGAAGTATCGGAAGACGATTATTCAGGTGGCCTAAAAATCAGTGCCCAACAAATCCTCACCATGCCCCAAGCGCGCACGGTATTCTCTAAGGGCCTGCGTTTGTCAGTTGCAGCTGAGTTTTCTCAGGGTAAGGGCTTGCAGCAATTATTACAAATTGTTACGCCTCACCAAGTTAAGGGGGATACTCCAGCCGCCAAGCTCGAATTAGAGTTTGAAAATGAGCAAGGCCGAGGCGTTATTCGTTGTGCCTCACCTTGGCGCTTACAGGTGGAAGATGACATGTTGCAGGACCTTGCTTATTTATTGGGTGAGGACGCAGTTAAAATGCGTTATCGCAAGATATAAGTTTATTGAAAATATAGGTTATAATAGACCTATATTTGCTGACCTATAATTAAAAAGCCAGACCTTATGAATCCAAATTTTCTCGACTTTGAACAACCCATCGCCGATCTGGAAGCCAAAATTGAAGCCTTGCGCTTAGTAGGCAATGATAACGAGCTTAATATTAGCGACGAAATCGCTAAGTTATCTGATAAAAGCGTAAGCCTTACAGAATCTATTTTCTCTGGTTTGTCTGCGGCGCAAGTGTCTAAAGTTTCGCGCCATCCACAGCGGCCGCATACCATCGACTACATTGCCAGCATGTTTGACGATTTTGATGAGCTACATGGCGACCGTCATTTTGGCGATGATCAAGCCATGGTTTGCGGTATTGCTCGCCTTGATGGTCGTGCAGTAATGGTAATGGGGCAAGAAAAGGGCCGTAGTACAAAACAGAAGGTAGCGCGTAATTTTGGTATGCCTCGACCAGAAGGTTATCGTAAAGCTTTGCGCATGATGCTTATGGCTGAACGCTTTAAAATGCCTATCTTGACCTTTATTGATACCCCGGGTGCATATCCAGGTATTGACGCCGAAGAGCGCGGTCAAAGTGAAGCCATTGCCTATAACTTGGCGCAAATGTCGGGCCTAAAAACCCCCATCATTGCCACCGTGATTGGCGAAGGCGGTTCTGGTGGTGCTTTAGCTATTGGTGTGTGTGATCAGCTTAATATGCTGCAATACTCTACATATTCGGTCATTTCCCCAGAAGGTTGTGCTTCAATCCTTTGGAAAAGCGCTGATTATGCGGCGGATGCTGCTAATGCTATGGGCATTACTTCTGAGCGTTTGCATGGCCTAGGTTTGGTGGACCATATCATCAAGGAACCGTTGGGTGGTGCGCATCGTGATGCCGCATTGGTGTCGGCCAGCCTTAAATCAACACTTATTCGCCAGTTGGCTGAGCTTGAGCTTATGGACACCGATGCCTTGTTGGATCGCCGCTATAAGCGCCTCATGTCATACGGGCTTAGCTCTTAGTTTTCGAGCTGGGGCAACGCTGCCACTATGGCCTTTAGTTACCACGACTTAACCTCCCACAGTGCTGGTTTGGTGCCCCATCAACAGGCATCGGGCTGGGTGGTGGCGGTGAGTGGCGGTCTGGACTCTATGTGCTTGTTGCACGCTCTTGTGCAGCTGCGTAAGCATCAATCTTGCCCACCCATGCGCGTGGTGCACATTAATCATGGCTTGCATGCCGATGCCTCTAGTTGGCAACAACAAGTTGAATTGCAATCCCAGCAATATGGGCTGCAGTGTATTAGTCGCGTTATCCACATCACTGCCGATGCACAGCGCAAACTTGGTTTAGAGTCTGCAGCACGCAATGCTCGTTATGAGGTTTTTTCAGCACTGCTCCAACAGGATGAAGTGCTATTGTTGGCGCAACATGCCGATGATCAAAGCGAAACCCTATTGCTGCGCCTGCTGCGTGGTGCTGGGGTGGCGGGCTTGCGAGCCATGCCGCAGGAGCGAAACTTGGCTCAAGGCCGGTTGCATAGGCCTTTGCTGCATGTGCGCCAGCCAGCCTTGATTGAATACGCTCAGCAGCAGCACTTAAGCTGGTGTGAAGACCCGAGCAACCAAAGCCTTGCCTTCGATCGCAATTTTTTACGTCATCAAATCACGCCGATTTTGCGCCAGCGTTGGCCCACTATGGATCGCCGCTTGGCCACTACTGCGGCGATCATGGATGATACCCAGCGCTTGCTGCAACAGGTGGCCGCAGAAGATTTGGCCTTAATTGTAGGCTTAAGCGATGAGAGTAAGCGTTTACCTATGGTGCCACTATTGGCATTAACTATAGAGCGGCGTCACAACCTTCTGCGTTATTGGTTGGCTCAACAACGAGTGCCTGCGGCTGATCATGCCCTCATGCAGCGCATTGATACGGAGCTGTTAAGCAGTGCCCGAGATGGCCAACCTTGTTTGGTGCTGGGTGACTGGTGTTTGCGGCGCCATGATGGCCAATTGCTGTTGTTGCCGTGGCAGCGCCTACAAAATAGCCCGGCCCCTGAGCATGACCAGCCCCAGAGTAACTGGCAGGTTAAATTTACGCCTCAACACGTTAGCGCTCAGCAGATTGAGCTGCCACTAGGGCGCCTGTGTTATGGCCATGCTGCGGTGGCTTTAGGCTTGGCTGTGGATGACCAATTAGAGGTGCGGCAGCGAGTTGGCGGCGAGCGCTGTAAACCTGTGGGGCGCCAACACAGCCAGAGCCTGAAGAAATTACTTCAAGAGGCTAAAGTGGCGTCATGGCAGCGCCAGCAACTGCCGCTTTTTTTTGTTAATGGTGAACTCGCAATGGTGGCTAATCTATGGGTTAATAGTGGCTTTGAAGTTAAGTCTAAGGAATGCGGCTGGCATTGGCAAAAGCCAGCTTAAAATACAGCTTTTTATTGTCCGAATTAATCACTTCTGGTATCCTATACTCCCATCTAAAGACGGAAAATTAAAGGCCACAGCAGCCGTTGTTTCCGCGTCATATTTTAAACCGCTAGAGTAATCCCTACCACGCCATAGCCATGGCGTTTTGTTGTGGTTGCTTTATTGTGTATTTTGTTCAAATCGGCGTCACTAGCGTCACTAGCGTCACATAAGACATAGGATATTGCATGACTCGTTTCATCTTCGTTACTGGCGGTGTTGTTTCTTCTTTGGGCAAAGGTATCGCATCTGCATCCTTAGCCGCCATACTAGAGGCCCGCGGCCTTAACGTAACCATGTTGAAATTGGACCCTTACATCAATGTTGACCCCGGCACTATGAGCCCGTTTCAGCACGGTGAAGTGTTCGTTACAGAAGATGGTGCCGAAACCGATTTAGACTTAGGTCACTACGAACGCTTTATTGATACAAAAATGGGCAAAAGTAACAACTTTACTGCTGGGCGCGTGTACGAGCACGTGTTGCGTAAAGAGCGGCGTGGCGACTACCTGGGTGGCACGGTACAAATTATCCCGCATATTACCGACGAAATTAAACGCCGTGTGTATAAGGGCGCCGCAGGCGCAGATGTGGCTTTGGTGGAGATTGGCGGTACTGTTGGCGATATAGAATCCCAACCTTTCCTCGAAGCAATTAGGCAGATGAAATTTGAGCTAAGCTCTAGCCATGCCTTGTTTATCCATTTAACGTTAGTGCCATATATCGCCACAGCAGGCGAGACTAAAACTAAGCCGACCCAACACTCCGTTAAAGAGCTGCGCTCTATCGGAATTCAGCCAGATGTGTTGATTTGTCGTTCGGAAGTTTCAATCGAAGCGCCAGAACGCAATAAAATTGCCCTCTTCACCAACGTGGAACGGCGGGCCGTTATTTCCTTGCCTGATGCGGATACGATCTACACTATTCCAAGCCTGCTGCAAGCCCAAGGTCTTGATACTATCGTTACCGAGCGCTTTGGCCTAGATTGCAAGGTGGCAGATTTAAGCGAATGGGATGCGGTGGCTGCGGCTAAGATGAACCCCAAGCGTGAAGTAACTATTGCCATGGTTGGTAAGTACATGGAATTGTTAGATGCCTACAAGTCTCTAATTGAAGCCATTAGTCATGCAGGTATCAAGTCGCTTACCAAAATTAACACCCGTTATATTGATGCCGAAGACATTGAAACTCAGGGCGTGCAACTGCTTGAAGGTGTGGATGCTATTTTGGTACCAGGTGGCTTTGGCGAGCGCGGCACAGAAGGTAAAATTCAAACCGTACAATATGCCCGCGAGAACAAGATTCCATATTTGGGTATTTGTTTGGGTCTGCAGGTGGCAGTGATTGAATTTGCGCGTAATGTGGCCGGCTGGACTGATGCCAATAGTAGTGAGTTTAACGCTAGTTCTAAGCATTGTGTGGTAGGTTTAATTACCGAGTGGATGGACGAATCTGGGCAAGTGGAGCAGCGCTCCGAGTCGTCAGATTTGGGCGGTACCATGCGCTTGGGTGCGCAACAATGTCGCTTGCAAATTGGCTCCTTGGCACACCAAGCGTATGGCCAAGAAATTATTACCGAACGTCATCGCCACCGCTACGAAGTGAACAACAACTTGGTGCCTCAATTGGAGCAAGCTGGGTTGAAGTTTTCTGGTCGATCAATGGATGGCAGTTTGGTTGAAGTTGTAGAGTTAGCCGATCACCCTTGGTTTGTGGCGTGTCAGTTCCACCCAGAATTCACATCAACGCCCCGTGGGGGACACGGTTTGTTTGATGGTTTTGTTAATGCAGCCATTACCCAGGCTGGCAAGTAATTTTGTTGTTTAGGGCGCCTGTGTTACTTAATGTCGCTTAATAGTAGTTAATTCTAATTGCATTGCAGGAGAATATTTTGGACCAATTGATTGCCAACATTCAGGCAAGAGAAGTGTTAGATTCCCGTGGCAACCCCACGATTGAAGCCGACGTGTTGTTAGCGGGTGGTGCCTTTGGCACAGCTTGCGCACCTTCTGGCGCTTCAACGGGTTCTCGTGAAGCGCTAGAATTGCGTGATGGCGACAAGTCTCGATACCTAGGTAAGGGCGTGCTTAACGCTATTGCTGGCATTCGTGGTCCGATTTTTAAGCGTTTAAAAGGCATGGATGCAACCGATCAAAAAGCCTTAGATGAGGCCATGATTGAGCTTGACGGTACAGAGAATAAAGAAGTGCTAGGCGCTAACGCCATTTTAGCGGTGTCTTTGGCGGCGGCTAAGGCTGCAGCTGTGTATAAAGGCATTCCCCTTTATGCCCACATTGCCGAGCTCAATGGTACCCCAGGCCAATATACTATGCCTGTGCCCATGATGAACATTATTAATGGCGGTGAGCATGCCGACAATAACGTTGATATTCAAGAATTTATGGTGCAGCCAGTCAGTGCACCAAACTTTGCCGAGGCGTTGCGCTGCGGCGCAGAAATTTTCCACGCTTTAAAGCAAGTGCTTAGTCAGCGAGGCTTGAGCACTGCGGTTGGTGATGAAGGCGGTTTTGCACCGAACTTACCCTCTAACGAAGCGGCTTTGGATATTATTGCTGAAGCCGTAGCCAATGCCGGCTATAAGCTGGGCGAGGATGTGACTTTGGCGTTGGATTGTGCTGCTTCGGAGTTCTACGCCGATGGCACCTACAACCTAAGCGGTGAGGGCAAGGTGTTTGACGCACCTGGTTTTGCCGATTACCTAACCGAACTTGCTAATAAGCATCCGATTGCTTCCATTGAAGATGGCATGGACGAAAGTGATTGGGATGGTTGGCAAGACTTAACGCAAAAATGTGGCGAGCGCGTACAGTTGGTGGGTGATGATTTATTTGTTACCAATACCAAAATCCTGGCCCGTGGCATTGAGCAAGGCATTGGCAATTCTATTTTGATTAAGTTTAACCAAATCGGCACTTTAACTGAGACCTTGGCGGCCATAAGCATGGCTCAAAAGGCAGGCTTTAGTGTGGTTATTTCTCATCGCTCTGGTGAAACAGAAGACACCACCATTGCAGATTTGGCCGTGGCCACATCCGCTGGTCAGATTAAAACCGGCTCTTTATGTCGCTCCGACCGAGTGGCAAAATACAATCGCTTGTTACGCATTGAGGAAGAATTAGGCGCTGCAGCACCCTATCGCGGACGCAAGGAAATTTACGGCCAAAAATAACGAGTCGTAATAACACAGTATTGGCTGTATTAAGGGAGTTTGGCTGGGTGTAAAGTACCACGGCAAGCTCCTTTTTTTGTTAATGCTGGCTTATAAAGGTTAATCAGGTTTATGAAATGGTTAGTTGCTTTGATTTTTGTGGCCTTGCTGGCTATGCAGTACAGTCTCTGGTTTGGGCAGACAGGCTTGCTAGAAGTGGCGCGTCTACAGGAACGCATTAGTTCTCAAGAGGCTATAAATACAGGCTTGGCTGAGCGTAATCGTCAGTTGCATGCCGAAGTGTTAGATTTGAAGCAAGGTATTGCTGCTATCGAAGAGCGTGCACGCCATGATTTAGGCATGATTAAACCCAATGAAACTTTTTATCAGTTGGTGGAAGACTAATGTCTAGCTCCGAACCAAAGCTTGAGCTTAGCCCCTTAGCCTGGCCTATCGATTGGGCTTATGCGCTATCTGCACCAAGTTCAAAGGCTCAGCTTAAGGTTCTTGCAAGTGACTTTTTGGTGACCGAAGACCTAGGCTATGAACCCTGTGGTGAGGGTGAACATGTGTACTTGGATATTACCAAAACAGATACCAATACAGATTTTCTAGCGCGCCATATTGCCAAATTGGCTGGCGTGCCCGCACGTCAAGTAAGTTATTCTGGCCTTAAAGACCGGCGTGGTATTACTCGTCAATGGTTTGGTGTTCACCTGCCGGGAAAGGCCGCTGACGTTGATCCAGATTGGCAACAACTGCAGACTGAGCAAGTACACTTACATCAAGCCGTTCGGCATCAGCGTAAGTTAAAAACAGGGGTGCACCAAGGCAATTATTTTGCCATTCGTCTGCGCGACATGAGTGCCGCAGATGACGTTGAACAGCGCTTAACAATGATTGCCCAGCAGGGTGCGCCTAACTACTTTGGCGATCAACGCTTCGGCCGTGAGGGCGGCAATCTAGCCATGGCCCTATCGCTGATGCAGGGCAAGCGCATAAAGGACCGCTTTAAGCGAGGCATGGCCTTGTCGTCGGTTAGGTCTTATCTGTTTAATCAGCTGCTTAGTGAGCGCATTAAGGATGGCTCTTGGTTACAGGCTTTAGCAGGCGACAGGTGTATGTTTAGTGATGGCTTTAGCCAATTTGATGCAGCAGCAGATGGCGCCGACTTAGAGCATGTGCAGAGCCGTATTGAGGCTGGTGATTTGGCCCCTACTGGGCCTATGGTAGGCCGTGTGGGGCAGCCACCAGTAACCCCTGCAAGTGTTTATGAGGGCCAGATTGTAGCTCAGTACCAGCCATGGGTGGATGCTTTGGCAGACCAAGGCTTAAGCGCGCAAAGGCGTAGCCTAAGGCTATGGCCTAAGGACTTTAGCTGGCGTTGGTGTGAGCCTGGGGTGTTAGAATTAAACTTTCATCTTATGCGTGGTAGTTACGCTACCGCCCTTGTGCGAGAAATAACTCAAACACAGCAACCTAATTGAGGCGCTTAGATTATGGTATTTACATTATGATAAGGGGGAGTCTATGGAACTTTTAATTTCTAACGATGATGGCGTTCACGCGCAAGGACTGTCCCACTTAGTGCAGCTGTTGGCGCAAGAGCATAAAGTTACGGTGATTGCCCCTGATCGGGATTTAAGCGGTGCCAGCAATTCATTAACTTTATCACGCCCTGTAAGACTGATACTGCAAGACAACGGTTTTTTTGGCATTGATGGTACGCCTGCAGATTGTGTTCATTTGGGTATCAACGGTGCCTTGGATATTGCTCCCGACATGGTGGTATCCGGTATTAATCATGGCGCTAACTTGGGCGATGACGTGCTTTACTCGGGTACCGTTGCAGCGGCAATGGAAGGGCGTTATTTGGCTCACCATTCGATGGCTGTTTCGCTAGTGGGCAGTACTCATTTTTCTAGTGCAGCGAAGGTTGCACTGCAGTTAGTCAACAGTATAAGTCAGCTGCGTTTACCACCACGCTGTATTATTAACGTTAACGTGCCAGATTTACCTTATGCAGAAATAAAGGGCGTAAAGGTGACTCGCTTGGGTAGTAGAGAAATAGGTGCGTCGGCTATTGATGCCAAGGACCCACGGGGTCACAAATGTTATTGGATTGGACCCGTTGGCAGGGTCAAAGATGCCAGCAAGGGCACCGATTTCCATGCCCTACAAGAAGGCTACGTTTCGATAACGCCCCTCTCTCCTGACATGGCGTGCCACGCCTCCTTTGACACTGTAACAAATTGGCTACAGGATCATTGTTGATGCGTTATAGTGTAACCGACCCCAAGCGTAATGTTGCTCGCCGCCAAGGTATAGGTATGACCTCTGCGCGTACGCGTCAGCGTTTGGTAGAAGTGTTGCAAAATCTGGGGGTGCAAGATGCCCGTGTGCTAGATGTTATGCGCACTACACCCAGACATTTATTCTTAGATGAAGCCTTAGCACACCGAGCCTATGAAGATAAATCCCTGCCCATAGGCCACAACCAAACCTTGTCTCGGCCTTACACTGTAGCTCGCATGAGTGAGTTGTTATTGGCCTCATGTGAGGCGAAAAAAGTACTCGAAGTGGGCACTGGCTCAGGTTATCAAACCAGCATTTTGGCGCAGTTAGTACCGCGCCTGTTTACCATGGAGCGCATCGAGCCCTTGCTCAATCGAGCCAAGCAGCGGTTAGCGGCCATGGGTATTGATAATGTGGTTTATCGTCATGGTGATGGCTATGAAGGCTGGCCTTCACGTGAGCCTTTTGATGGCATTTTGGTTACGGCAGCACCTTCGCAAGTGCCTAAGGCCCTGCAGTGGCAGCTGGCCGAAGGTGGTTGTATGATTATCCCTGTGGGGGGTGAAGAGCAGCACCTGGTAAAAATCACCCGTTCGGGCAATCACTTTAGTAAGCAAAAAGTGGAAGCGGCAAATTTTGTGCCTCTAGTTAATGGATTAATTTAATGAAACACAAACAATCTTGGTTGCAATTGCACACCATACTCACCGGCGCCATGATGGGCGCGGCTGATTTAGTACCTGGTATCTCTGGTGGCACTGTGGCTTTGCTGAGTGGTATTTACGGTCGTCTATTAGGCGCCATAAGCCGTATTGACCTACATTTTTTTAAGTTGGTCTTTAGCGGTCAACTAATCAAAGCTTGGAGTTATGTTGACGCCACCATGTTGGTTAATTTGGCTCTGGGCATGGGCTTGAGTTTGTTGCTCTTAGCCAAGCTCATTAGTTGGCTCTTGCTAACCCAGCCGTTGCTCATGTGGAGCCTGTTTTTGGGTTTGATTTTGGTGGCCAGTGGCATGCTCTTGCGAGAGCTGTCACAGCATAAGGTTCTTAAACTGGGATGGCTAATGTGGGGCCTACTGATCAGTATAACCTTGGCCAGCATGCCTATGGTGAATCAAATTTCAGGCTATTCTGGATGGGGCTATCTATGGCTCATGGGCGCCGGTGCCTTGGCGATTAGTGCGATGATATTGCCTGGAGTCTCCGGCAGTTTTATATTACTTCTATTGGGTGTTTATCCTTTTCTTATTGGTAGGTTAGCTGCCCTAGATCTGCAAGTTATAGTTATTTTTGCGTTGGGTTGTGGTCTAGGTCTGCTCATTTTTAGTCGTTTTATTAGCTACTTGCTGAGGCAATATGTAGGCCCAGTGATGAGTTTGTTGGCAGGTTTGATGATGGGCTCTACGCTTAAGCTATGGCCCTGGAAACAAACCCTAAGTTACCGCTTAAATAGTGCTGGAGAAGAGGTGCCCTTGCAGCAAGAGAATTTATCACCATGGATTTATAGTCAAATGACAGGGCAGGATAATCAACTGCTTTGGTGTCTGTTGGTGTTTGCGGCGGCAGGCTTATTGGTGGCCTTGTGTGGGCGTATTAAACTGCAAGACTTGGACGCCTAATGGGCATGCCTATAGTGATAACTAGGCGCCAAAGAACAGCCGCAGTTCAATGGCTGTTTTATATTGTAATCATGGTTTTATTGCCAGCTTGTGGCGCGAGCCAGTATGCACCTGTGCAAGAGCTGAGCTACAGTTTGGTCGCTAATTCCGGACAAAATAACAGTGCTAATAAGGTTCAAACTGCACCTGCTTCTTATCGGGTAAGATCAGGAGATACTTTGTTTGCTATTGCCTGGCGGTTTGGTTGGGATTATAAATCACTCGCAAAGATTAATGCTATACACTCACCCTATACCATATATGTAGGTCAAAAACTAAGCTTTAATGAATTAAATGATAAAAATATTATTAGTAAATCAGAAGTCACTAATTCAGGTTCAAATCCCACTCTAGAAACATCTAAAAATTCAAAAAAATATACTAATAAACCAATTATTAACAATAAGTTATCTAATATTTCTGTTAAATGGTCTTGGCCAATAAAAGGCCGTGTAGTGAAAAAATTCACTAATAAAGGTGAGGTTTTTCATGGTATTGATTTGGCTTCTAAGCTTGGAAAAACAGTAAAATCTGCATCTAATGGAATAGTAGTATATGCTGGTAGCGGTATCCAAGGTTATGGGAATCTAGTTGTTGTAAAACACAATGATACTTTCTTGAGTGCGTATGCCTATAACAGCCGGATTTTAGTGGCTGAGGGTGCTCAAGTTAGGGCTGGGCAAGTGATTGCAGAAGTGGGTAAAGGGCCTCAGTTAGATGCTCGTTTACATTTCGAAATACGCAAGCACGGTAAGCCAGTCAATCCTTTGTGGTACTTGCCAAAGCTTTAAGTAGTTACATATAAAGCTTTGTAGTTACCAACTAGTGAGTATGGGTTAGTCAAATGATGCAAGAATTATCGATAGAAGCTGCGCATAAACAGCGCAGCGAAATAGAATTTGCTGCATATAAATCTAACAGTGAAGGTGCGCAAAAAGATGCCACCCGGTTTAAAGATGCAACTCAGCTTTATTTAAGCGAAATTGGGTTTCGTGCCTTATTAACAGCAGATGAAGAGCAGTATTTTTCGCGTTTAGCATTGCAGGGCGATGAAAGTGCCCGTCACTGTTTGATCGAAAGCAATTTGCGTTTGGTTGTTAAAATTGCCCGGCGTTATCTCAACCGTGGTTTGACCCTGTTGGACCTAATTGAAGAAGGCAACTTGGGTTTGATTCGGGCGGTGGAAAAGTTTGACCCGGAAAGGGGCTTTCGTTTTTCTACCTATGGTACTTGGTGGATCCGTCAGACTATAGAGCGAGCCATTATGAATCAAACGCGCACCATTCGCTTGCCCATTCATGTGGTGAAAGAGCTCAATATCTATTTACGTACAGCCCGTGAACTGGCCCAAGAGTTAGATCACGAACCGTCTGCCGAAGCCATAGCCAAGTATCTCGATAAGCCAGTTAAGCAAGTGCGAGCATTGCTTAGCCTTAATGAGCGTATTAGCTCAGTAGATAGTGCCCTAGGCCCAGATAATGATACTAGGTTATTAGATACCATTGCGGACACCAGCAGTCACGGTCCAGAACGCAGCGTGGTCGACAGCGATTTAATGAATAATATGGAGCAATGGCTAGATCTGCTGAGCGATTTGCAAAAGGACATTATATCTCGTCGCTTTGGCTTACGTGGTTACTCGGTGAGTACCTTAGAGCAAGTGGGCAAAGAAATCTGTATCACCCGAGAAAGAGTGCGCCAGATTCAAGTTGGCGCACTGCGTAGTTTGCGTAATATCTTAGAAACCGAGGGCCTTAATAGTGAGGACTTGATGGACGCTAGGCTATAATTGTTGGGTCTTAGTCGCCCTTATTTGGTCAATAGGTGCTGAAGTTGATAAATGAGATCGAGTGCCTGTCTGGGGCTAAGATCATCAGCTTGATGGCTGCGCAGTAAACTCTCAATTGCATGGGGCAAGCCATTAAAAAAGTCTGCTTGCATAGGTGTAGCTATAGCCGTAACTACAGGCTGTTTGATTGCTTCTTTTGCTGCTGTGGCCGCCGCCGTTGAAAGAGGTGCCACTTCTTGTTGATCGTTATCGTCTTGCTGCTCTAGCTGCTGCAACTTGCATTGTGCATCATTGATTACCTTAATGGGTACACCGGCTAGCTTCGCTACCTGTAATCCGTAACTTTGACTGGCGGCCCCAGGTAATACTTTGTGCATAAAAATAATGCTGTCACCGTGCTCAGTTGCATCAAGGTGTAAATTGTCAACTTGGTCTAACTGCTGCGCGAGGTGTGTCATTTCAAAATAGTGGGTAGCAAACAAGGTCAGCGCACCTATATCTTGCGCCAGATTCAGCGCGCAGGACCAGGCTAGAGATAAACCGTCAAAGGTGCTGGTGCCGCGACCCACTTCATCCATAAGTACTAGGCTTTGGGCAGTCGCATTGTTTAGAATGTTGGCGGTTTCAGTCATTTCCACCATAAAAGTTGAGCGCCCACCGGCCAGGTCGTCGCTGCTGCCCATGCGCGTGAATACCCGATCAACTATGCCTATGCTGGCACTTTGCGCCGGCACATAAGCGCCTATTTGGGCCATGATCACAATTAGTGCCACTTGACGCATATAGGTTGATTTACCACCCATATTGGGACCAGTAATAATCATCATGCTGTGGTCTGTGCATAGCACCGCATCGTTGGCGACAAAGGGCTCGCTAATCAGCTGTTCCACCACTAAGTGGCGACCAGCGCTAATATTTATGCCAGCTTCAGATTGCAGTTGAGGGCGCTGTAGGTCCAGTACTAAAGCGCGCTCTGCCAAGCAAGTAAGTACGTCAAGCTCGCTGATGCCATCAGCGGCATTCTGCAGCTCGTGCAGATGCTCTGCGAGCTGTTCAATAAGGGCTTCGTATAGGGCCTTTTCTCGTGCCAAAGACCGGCTCTTACTGCTAAGGGCTTTGTCCTCAAACACTTTTAACTCAGGGGTAATAAAGCGCTCTGCATTTTTTAAGGTTTGGCGACGTACATATTCCGTAGGTGCCTTGTCAGACTGCATACGGCTAATTTCAATATAGTAGCCATGCACCCGATTGTAGCCAACTTTTAAGGTAGCAATGCCGGTGCGCTCGCGTTCGCGGATCTCTAAATCGAGCAAAAATTGACCGGCGTTTTGGCTCAGCCCCCTTAGTTCATCGAGCTCCGCATCATAACCTTCGGCTATTACACCACCATCACGAATGATCACTGGCGGGTTGTCGATAATAGCCTTGTCTAATAATTCTACTAGCTGGGGGAACTGACCAATGGCCAGAGCCAATTTTTTGGCCTTGCTGGTGTCTAAAGTTGTCAGCAATTGCTGAATGTTGGGCAAAGCTTGCAGGCTGCTATTGAGGCGAGACAAGTCCCGCGGGCGGGCAGAACGCAAAGCAATGCGCGAGAGGATACGCTCTATATCGCCAATGGGCTTAAGGCTTTGCTGTAGATCATCAATCTTGTCAGTAGCCAGGGTTTGGGTTATGAAATCCTGCCGTTGTTCAAGCTTGGCGATGTTGCGTAGGGGGTTGTTGAGCCAGCGCCGCAGCAAGCGCCCACCCATTGGGGTGACGCTGGTGTCTAAGGTTTGTGCCAAAGTAAATTGGTCGCCGCCCTGAATGTTGCGATCGATTTCCAGGTTTTTTCGGCTCGGTGCATCTAAAATGAGAGTGTCTTGTGCTAGCTCTACCTGCAGCTTGCGTAGGTGAGGTAGATCGCCTTTTTGTGTTTCCCGAGCATAATTTAACACACAGCCAGCAGCACAAATTGCCGCCGGCATATCATCACAGCCAAAACCGCTCAAATCACGGGTATTGAACTGTTTACACAGTAAACGCTGGGCTGTGTCTAGGGTGAAGTGCCATATGGCTTGGGGGCGGCGGCAGGGCCAGGCTTGTAAGTGCTCAACCATGTTGCTGGTTTCATCGTACAGTAGTTCGGCCGGCTGCAAGCGTTGTAGTTGGGTTTGTAGCTGCTCTAAATCATCTGCTTGCACTAAGGCGAAGCGGCCACTGCTCATATCCAAACTGGCAATACCGTAGCTATCCTTAAGCTGGAACACCGCAGTTAGCAAACGGTCACGGCCAGCATCCATCAGGGCTTCATCAGTTAAGGTGCCGGGGGTAACCACGCGTACAACTTTGCGCTCCACCGGGCCTTTGCTGGTGGCGGGGTCGCCAATCTGCTCTACTACAGCAACGGCGCGGCCAGCCTTAACAATTTTGGCAATATAGCCTTCTGCCGCATGGTAGGGAATACCAGCCATGGGTACGGGTTTACCGTTAGATTTGCCCCGCGAGGTAAGGGAAATATCAAGCAATTCTGAGGCGCTTTTCGCGTCTTCATAAAACAACTCATAAAAATCTCCCATGCGATAAAACACCAAATCATTGGGATGTTCGGCCTTTATGCCTAAATACTGCTGCATCATGGGAGTGTGGTTTGAATTTATGCCTTTATCTAATGCTTTGTTTTTGTTGGATATGTTCATCATTTATCTATAACTCACTGATTTTATTGCAAATAAAGAGTAGTTATTTGTGTGTCACTTAATGTCTTGAAGTAAATGTTTGTATCAAGAGGTCTCATTCTTTAGTGTAGGTTATTTGCTAGGCATGTTGTTATCTTTAGCAAGGTACACTCAGGACAATTAACTGGAGAGCAGGAGTTGATCCTGCCATGGGAATATTATGATGCAAAGCTCAATTGTACGGCCAGTAGTTCCTTCAAGCAAACAGCAGCATCGTAAGCCGCTTTCTAGTTTAGCCGTGAAAGGACTGAAATGGGAGGCCGCAGATTCGGCTGATACACCTCCAAAGGAAGGTTTAAGGGTCAAGGCTAATAAAAATGGCTCGAAATCGTGGTATTACCGGTATCGGTTGGGCAGTAAATTACGACAGGTTACGCATGGGTCATACCCTTCCATGGACTTATCAGAAGCTCGGGAGGAGTACCGTAAGTTTAAGAAGCTCAGGGACATCAATATAGATCCCAAAATTTCGCAGCAGCAAGACGAAGAGTTACTTAAAAAATTATCGAAGATAGTGGCATTGCGACACACATGTTTGAACGAATGATTGAGAGATACTTAGTTGAAAAAGTAGAAAATACTAGACAGCCCAAAGGGGCTCGTGAAGTCCGGCGAATTATGGAAAAAGATCTTGGGGCTTTGGCTTCAGTGGTGGTTAGTGACCTTTTGAAAACTACCATACATAGTCATATTATTGAAATTTCAAAGCGGTCAAAGGGCGTTGCTAGGGTGTTTAGGCGGGAACGTAAGTGCGCTTGGCAATATGCATTTAATACTGGTCATACAGACATCCTTTGCCCAATTAACTCTGACTTTGGCGGTACGCTGAAGCAAGGTCAGTGTATCAAAGCGCTGTCACAAAGTGAGCTAACACTGCTATTGCCGTGGATGGATAACTACTCAGAAGCAGTACGTGAAATCGGGGTAAAACCCCTGCCCATTGCATGTTAATAGGCCTTATCAAGTATTTGAAAATATCCCACCACATTAATTACTGGCATAAGTGCGGATTAAGCTATGACTGGCTTGGTTCGCTCTAGTTCCAACTTGGTAGGTATTTCATATATCTTATAGCAGGGCCATCTAATGGATACGACAAATCATAGCCCATACGCAATTGGCGATCGCTCGTATGGCCTCAACACTAGTAATAACAGGTTCTCATGCTACACAAACATCCTGGACACTATGCACGGTCAAATGCAGGCCATGCTTAGCCTGGTCGTTGTACGGGTCGACTTGCACTGTTACAAATACACACTTTGCAACACTGAGCTATCTAGGTTCATGTGTAAGGTTAGAAAACCGCTCTACAGCCACTACAAATGCACGCGTTTCGGTTACCTATGGGTACGTGAGCAGGAGCGATCAAAGAGCCAGCATTATCATGTAATACTTATAATCGTTGCCAATAAGGTGCGCTATCCTTTGGCACTGTTGGGTTGGTTACAGGTGCGTTGGTCTGTTAGGGGACATGCTAGACCGTACGTGCCAAAGAACTGCTTCTATAAAGTACATCGTGGTAATGACGATACTTTTGCGGAAGCATTTTACAGATGCTCATACTTGGCCAAGGAGCGAGGTAAGGGCTACGGCGGTTCGTGTAGTAATAATTACTCTGGTAGTCGAGTAAGGTTGAAGGGCAAGTACGGTGATCACTATAAGAATAAATCTGTTTTTGGCCCTTGTAGCAGTTTCTAAGCAGAGTTAATGAGTATTGGTAGCATTCTAGTGTTGGATGAACGAACGCAGCGCACAGCATGGCTGCAAGATGCGTAATCGATGTTGGAAGAAGTGTGACGTTGAGCCTTTGTGACTGCTAAGGCATCACATGGCGGTATGAGAGAAGGTTCAGTTAGGCCAGCAGGCGCAGTTAATAAGGCAACCTCGGAGCTTAGTTAAACCTGCCTGAACTGGCTGGGAATACACCAATGACGCCTTGGATACACTGGTAGATGTTATGAAATCAGCACAGAGTGACTCGGCTAGGATTGCTGCTACTGCGATACTTGATCGGGGTTATGGCAGGCCAACAAAAACGATATCGCTAGAAGTTAAATCACCTTTTGTGCCTACTATAATAGAGTTAGTTGCCTACACAGGACCGGCTTAAGGAAGTAGTTTTTAATTCTTGTGTGTATCGTTCGTCTGCCATTATTGGACTTCTTTTGAGTTACATTGTAACCAATTAGAGTGTCGATTAAAGTGGGTGCGTATCACACAAAGGAATTTTAGTATTCACTATAGACGGCTACTATAATAAAAACCCAACGAGCACGATGATACAGTGATGGAAGAATTGGTCATTGATGTTCCGGCGGCTGGGCTTGATCAACCGGACTAGCATCATTAAAATGTCGTGGGATAGAGGGTCAATAGAGCATGCTTCGCCTGATTTTGGAGCAATAGAGTCATCATGGGACTCGTCATCAAAAGAGCTGACTTTGCACTGATCACACGAACTGGAGCAGTTAACGTCAGTGTTACGCATGAGTATGCAGATTAAGGTGGTGCTGGCGTAATTGATGGTGCAGATATTTGCTAGAACCTCCATTAACGTAGTTAAATTCTTATTCCTAGATAACTTCATTTCCCTAATCAGAGAGGATATGAAAAGAAAATTTCATTACATTAGAGCAACTGTAACTATGCTTGATCAACTCAGTAAGCAACTTAAACTAGCTCAGGAACAACAACAAGCAATAGTGCTGGTTAGGGTTTTAGCAACTGAAGGTTCGACCTACCGTAAAATAGGTGCGCGTATGTTGATCGATGAGCAAGGTCAGCAGTTTGACTTGATCAGTGGCGGGTGTTTAGAAACTCATTTAGGCAATCACGCCATGCAGGTAATGCAGCAAGGCCAGCCCAAGCTGATTGAATATGATTTTGGTGACCCTGATTCTCCTGCATGGCTATTAGGAGTGGGCTGCCGCGGTCGGATTAAGTTATTGTTAGAAAAATTATGCTTGGAAAATAACTACGGAAGCTTGGCCTATTATATCAAGGCTAAGCAGGCGACTTCCCCTAGCTGGTTGATTACAGATCTTGCTACGGGGCAAAGCCAGCTAAGCAATCAAGCTCCTGAAACGAACAACAATGATGTAACAGAATATATTAGGCCGGCCCCACGGTTGTTGCTGATAGGTGCGGGGCCAGATACTCCACCACTGTTTAACCTTGCCCAACAGCTTGGTTTTTTGGTGCAAATCATTGATCAGCGAAGCCAGGTTTTACAACGCTATAATTTCACACAAAATGTGTCAGCACTAGAAGTGAGTAGCAACAACTTGGACGCTTTCATCAACCAAAATCCACAAGATTTTGTATTAGTAAAAACCCATAATCAACAACTTGATGCTGATTATTTAAGTCAACCTAGCCTTGCTGAACTCTCTTATGTGGGCTTGCTAGGACCTAAAGACAGAGCTCAGCGGGTGGTGGGTAAGATGCTGGCACCTGCTCCAAAAAACCTAGTTGCTCCAGCTGGCCTTGATTTAGGTGGTGATGGCGCTCATGCTATTGCACTCTCTATTGTGGCGCAGATCCAAGCCCAGCATGAAAACATGAGTGCACAAAGTTTAGCAATAAAAACTCAAGGTATTCACGATTAGCTATTTACTATAGCCTCCTCAATCATTGGCCTAGCTGTTGATAATTAATTTAGGCCAGCCTCAAGCCAGATTTGCCAAAGGGCAGATGGCGAATACGCGGCTGACCAGCAGCGACCAAAGCATTAGCCATCGCAGGGGCTAGTGGAGGAACGCCTACTTCACCAACCCCAGTTGGGGCTTCATTCGATGGCATTAGATGTACTTCAATGAGCGGCGCATTGTTTAAACGCATGATTGGATAGTCATGGAAGTTGCTTTGTTTTACACGCCCTTTCTCAATACTTATTTCACCATGCATAGCCGCAGAAATGGCGAAGTTAATCCCCCCTTCAATTTGCGCTATGGCGCCATTCGGGTTGACTATTTTGCCACAATCCACGGCACAAGTGACCTTATGGACGGTGACTATGTTGTTGTCAACACTTAGTTCCACCACCATCGCGGCATAGGACTCAAAACCATATTCTACTGCGATGCCTTGGAAGTGGCCGGTTTGGGCCTTGCCCCAATTGCCTAACTTAGCAGCTTTATTGAGTACAGCTCTTTCACGCGGTGAAGACGTGAGTAAATTGCGACGATACTCATAGCTATCTTGTTGGGCCAGCTGTGCGGCTTCATCAATCACACTTTCAGTAAAAAATGCGTTTGAAGAGTGGCCTACAGAGCGCCAAAAGCCAACGGGTATATTGCTTTCAACTAGACTTAAATGTGTATCGGCCTCTATATCTTCTGGTAGGTAGGGGATATCAGTAGCACCTTGAGCAATAATTGGATCACCAATAATTGCGGTTACCGGTATCCATTTTAGTGCTGAGGGCAGCGTGCCAGAGATGACGCGCTCAAATACTGAGCTGCTAGCAAACTGGTTATGCCAAGCTATGGGTTTGAATTGTGCATCTAAACCAACTTGAAAGCGGCTAATGACCATCGGACGGTAGAAATCGTGTTGCATGTCTTCTTCACGACTCCAAATTAACTTAATAGGTTGTTTCGTCATCATTGATATACGCACAGCTTGTGCCACAAAGTCCGTTTCTGCTCGACGTCCAAAGCCTCCACCTAAGAGCTGGTTGTGGATGTGAATTTGTTCCGTATCGAGGCCCGTGATATCCGCCGCCGCTTTGGCAGTTGCAGTTTGGCTTTGGGTTGGTAGCCATAAATCTACGCGGTCGTCTTGTACCCAGGCGGTGCAGTTCATTGGCTCCATTGTTGCATGAGCCAACCAAGGGACACTGTATTCTACGTCTAATACGTAGGGCGTATTAGGCGTGACTTTGCCCTGTTCGTCGAGGGCGTCACTGTAGGCTTTATGTACTTCTTTTGTATTGAAACCTACAATTGACTTATCGTAATCACTAAAGCTTGCTTGCAAAACGGCAGCGCCTTTTTTGGCTTGCCAGTATTTTTCTGCGACCACTACTAGAGCTCCGTCAAGGGGAAGGACTCTTTTAACACCGGTGACTTGCAAAGCTGCTGCTTCGTTATAAGTCTGAACTTTTGAACCAAAAATGGGAGCTTGCACAATCGCAGCGTTAAGCATGTTGGGCACTTGTACATCAATACCGTAGATGGCTTTGCCAGTGATGCGATTATGAGTATCTATTTGCGGCAACGATTTGCCTATTAAGTTGAGTTGATCGTCGGTTTTCAAGGGCACATCATCAGGCACCGGCCAGTTAGCTGCATCGGAGGCAAATTTCCCGTAGGGGTGCGCTTTGCCTTGGTAAAAGACATGTGAGTCTTGCGTGCTTAAGTTGGCTACAGTGGTGCCTAATTGGGCAGCAGCGGCTTTAATGATAATGCTGCGAGCGCCAGCACCCACTTTGCGCATCGTTAAGTAATAGTCTCTAACGGCCGTTGATCCACCAGTTATTTGCATTCCCATTGCGTTGTTGAACTTGCTGTTTAAAGGGGCTTGGCGTATTTCTAATGTATCCCAGTCGGCATCCAATTCATCAGCAACCAGTTGAGCCAAACTGGTGTTAACCCCTTGGCCCATTTCAGCGCAGGGTACAGTAACAATGATGTGGTTATCTGTACCGATGAATAGCCAGTTATGCATTTCATCGGTTGGAGGCGTATTGCTGTGCAGTAATTCCACTTCTGTATTGATATTGCTACAACCTATTAGTAAACCACTGACTCCAAAGGCTGCACTATTTTTTAAAAAATGACGACGTGTTAAAAGTGTCACTTTCATACTAAGCCTCCTTATTGGCGTCATAAGCTAAGTCCAACGCGCGTTCCATGGCTGGACGAATGCGGTTGTAGGTGCCACAGCGGCATATGTTATTCATTTGTTGCTTAATCTTTTCGGGGCTCGGGCGTTGGCCTGCGAGTGCTTGCTTGACAATGGCAGTGGCAACCATGATTTGCCCCGACTGACAATACCCACATTGGGGTACATCTAACTCCAACCAAGCTTGCTGGACTGTATTGAGATTTCCATCAGCGGCAAGAGACTCTATGGTTTCAATTTGTGTTCCAGACATGGCGGTGGCTGGCACACTGCATGAGCGCAATGGTTTGCCATTGACTAGCACCGTGCATGCGCCACATTGACCTATTCCACAACCAAATTTGGTTCCAGTTAAGCCAACTTCTTCCCGTATAGCCCATAACAATGGAGTGTCTGTATCGACTTTTATTTCGACGTCTTTGCCGTTAATGTTGAGTGTTAACATGCCAGCTCTCCTGGTGTTGTATTGTTTGCCATTGGGACTTCGTATCAAGATCCACTTCGGCGTGTGGCCAGATAAAATAATGTATAGGCACGCGGTGCTGATTAGCTAGAAGCCAAGGCTTCAAACCACGTTCGGGAGCATTGGCCTTGGCCATAACCTTGTGGGGGATGATGACTGGAACGCCCCATGAATTGATATCTTGGTGTTGGTATTGGCTTACTAAAACTTGCTTGGGTTGCTGTTTCCAATACTGGTAAAACTCGAACGCTTGCTCGGTGGTAATACCGTATTGGTCTACTAATACCCAGCCAATACTTTTCTGATTGTGAGTTTGTTGGGCTAATATGACGCTAGTGCCCATACCTTTGTGCCAATCTGGGTTGTGCAATATGTTCAGATTGGCGTGGGGTGTTATATCGCCATTTAAATCCACGGCCCCACTGACAACACATACAGGTAATCCGGTGGATAATAAAGTTTGGACTTGGTGTTGAATCAGGCTTTGGCTGCCCAGCTGCAACAGTTGCTTTGGTTGGCCAAGACGGGTGGAATTACCGGCCGCCAATATAACCCAAATAAAGTCATCAACAATCATCAAAGTCACCTTGCTTTAGGCCGACCGGAAAACGAAGTATAAAACGTTAACATACCCCTCTATTATGCATACAAATACATGCACATAAATGCAAATATATGTAAAGACACGCAAAGATGGACAGGTTGCATTAATACCTTGCCTTTTTCAAAGATGAAAAATGCTGAGCAGCCAGACACTAAAGCCTACGACTTAAACAGCGTCCACATTCGCACAGACTCCGATGGTGATGATGTTAATTCCTTATGCTTAACGTCTGTAGGAAGGCAGCCCACAGATAATGACGAACCACCCAAAACAGGCCATATGACAGGCAACCATGCAGCACTATTGCAAGCAGTACAAATCCGTACAAAGGCCGGAGATTCGACCAACAAGGCATTAATTATTGACGACTTAAAAGCTCAAGGGTTTAACCCACATCATTTCAGCCGATGGCTTACTAAGCTAATTGAAGATGATCAACTTCACTTAGAAGACGATACTATTTTAATAGGCTGCAAAGGTGGGGATGAAAGTGGGTATTAATTGGGTCTTTTAGGCGACCCTAATACTCTCAATGGACTGCACAAATGTTAGAAATAAAGGGTTACTATAAATACAGCACCTATTAACACGACTATAGACCGAGGTAATCCTGGTGCAGTAACGTCAACCTTTGGCTGGTGAACATAATCCTGTATCACCAACCCTATCCCTGTAATTCAAATACTAATTTTTATAAAATCTTTATGTTTTATATTCTTAGTTAAACACTGGCCATCGAAAGCATTCAGCTTTACCACCAATTTAGCTTATTTAAAGTTTCCCATTTTAAAGACTAACAACACTTCCCTCCACTTCTAACAGAGTCAAACACCAACTCCTCCACGTAAAGCAACCCAACACACCAATCAACTATTTAATAACCATATGCGCCAATTATAGACCTTAGAGCCCATGTACTTATGGACAAAATGGCGATGCCATTATTGACCACAGGGTACACCGACCAAGCAATAAGCTAGGGCTATAAATAGTATAAGAGAATTGAGCAGAGGTCATACAGAATATGAAACACTTCAGCCTTGGCTCAAATCATGAGACCAAACTAGCCACGAGTATACGCCTACCATTTGTCTAAAGAGTTGATGTGGGAATATTACGCAAGCCTATACGAGGAAGAACGTAATACTAACTTCTTTGTCACCACCGATATCGACGAGGCCATTTCTTTGGCTGATCGCTTATTAATTATGTCCAACTTGCCGACATCAACCCGTGCAGTGATTGAAGTTGATATTCCTCACCCAAGAAATATTGAAGATATAGCGGATAATGAACGAGCTAACGAAATAAAAACTGAAGTAATGACACTATTGCATGAAGAAGCAATGAAGTCGTTCTCGGGAGGCAGTAAGGCGGCCGCTGATTTCTTAGAGGTTTATACTAAACGAGCAGGGTAATAAGGGGAAATGTAAGATGCTAGTTAAACAGACCATTTTGTTTATTGCAGCTGGCCTAACCTGCCCGTGAAATCGGGGTAAAACCCCTTCACCACTTTTTTGCGATAATCTCCTTGGCGATTTCAGCTTTAAGCCGCCCTTCGGCATACATCTTTTTTAAACGCCGATTTTCGCCTTCAACTCTTTCATTCGTTTCATCAGTGACGCATCCATGCCGCCAAATTTAGCCCGCCATTTGTACACGCCGGCGGAACTAATGCCGTGCTCGCGACACAAATCGGGCACCGTAGCACCAGCTTCATTCTGCTTCAAAATAGCAATGATCTGGCCATCCGTAAATCGTGATTTTTTCATGTAGATCTCCTTCGTTTAGTGTACGAGAAAATCCTACTTAAAACTGAGATGGATTCAACCGGTCACCGCAACACTTCTAAATCAAACGGAGTGTTAGCATGAAGCATCCAAATCCAATGACAGTTAGAATGCCAGAAACTATCCGGCACTTGTGGAAAGAGGGGAATTACAGGGGCTAGGGCGAGCAATAAAACTTGCTTGACTGCAGGCCCCAAGATGGCATTATTTAAGCCTAATTTGATTAACCTAACCATGTGAGCAATATTCAGGGAGTTAGCATGCACAAAAAGTTAACAGCCACCCATGATTTAGCAGTGGAGGTGGCTCGACTATTAACTGAGCAAGGTCTAACCATGGCCACCGCAGAGTCCTGTACAGGAGGCGGTATAGGTGCCACCTTGACCGACTTAGCGGGCAGCTCACAATGGTTTTCCGGCGGTGTTATTAGCTACAGTAACTCGGCCAAGGCGGCGTTACTAGAGGTGCCAGCAGCGCTCATTGAAAGTCATGGGGCAGTTAGTGCTGAGGTGGTGGAAGCCATGGCTCAAGGCGGCTGCCGTGCCCTTAGTGCGGACATATGTGTGGCCGTTAGCGGCGTTGCAGGCCCGAGTGGGGGCAGCAAGGATAAGCCCGTGGGCACCGTTTGGATTGCTTGGGCTCAAACGAGCGGTGCGGTCAGCAGTCGACTATATAGCCTTGACGGTGACCGATCAAGGGTGCGTAAAAACACTATTAACGAAGCGTTAAAAGGGCTAATTGAAACAATTTCTATAAGCCCGTTGCATTAGTGGTTGCACTTTTTTCTGGTTATGGTTTAATACTGTACAAATACCCAGGTACTGTATGTAATCACAGTATTTTTATGGGTTGTCATACGCAGGTAATAGTTACAGATAAAGGTGAACCTCATGGATGCAAATAAACAAAAAGCGCTAGAAGCAGCACTGGGTCAAATTGAACGACAGTTTGGCAAAGGCGCGGTCATGCGCATGGGTGATCATCCAAGAGAAGCTATGCCTGCAGTGTCTACAGGATCGCTGGGCTTAGATATTGCCTTAGGTATAGGCGGCTTACCTTTTGGCCGTATCTGTGAGATTTATGGCCCAGAGTCATCGGGTAAAACCACCTTAACTTTACAAATCATCGCTGAGGCGCAAAAAATCGGCAAGACCTGTGCCTTTATCGATGCCGAGCATGCCTTGGACCCTAGTTACGCTGAGAAGCTAGGTGTTAATGTAGACGATTTGTTGGTAAGCCAGCCCGACACAGGTGAGCAAGCGTTAGAAATTACTGACATGTTGGTGCGCTCCAATGCCGTGGGTGTGATTGTTATAGACTCAGTTGCTGCGCTTACGCCTAAGGCAGAAATCGAAGGCGAAATGGGTGATGTGCACGTAGGTTTGCAAGCGCGTTTGTTGTCTCAAGCGATGCGTAAAATTACCGGTAACATTAAGAATGCCAATTGCTTGGTGATCTTTATTAACCAAATTCGGATGAAAATTGGGGTTATGTTTGGTAGCCCTGAAACCACTACTGGCGGTAACGCACTTAAGTTTTACTCCTCCGTACGCTTGGATATTCGGCGCATCGGGGCGGTTAAAAATGGTGATGAAGTGGTGGGCAATGAAACCCGCGTTAAGGTCGTTAAAAACAAAGTGGCGCCGCCTTTCAGGCAGGCTGAGTTCCAGATCATCTACGGTAAGGGTATCTTCCGCATGGGCGAGATCATTGACCTAGGTGTGAAGCAGAACTTGGTGGATAAGGCGGGTGCATGGTATGCCTATAAGGGTGATAAAATTGGCCAAGGTAAGGCCAATGCAGCACAGTATTTATTGGATCATCCAGCCATTGGTGAAGAAATTGAACAGCAAATTCGTGATGCGCTGCTAAGTGTTCCTAAAGAAGAGGAAAAGGCGGCCGATGTGGTTACGCCTTTGACCTTCTAAGCGGGCTATTTGTATCCATGGCTATAGAAGCGGCTCAATTTAGCCTCAAGCAACAGATAGCAGCGCTGCGCTACAAGGCCATGGGCCTGTTGGCGCGGCGCGAGCAATCACGAGCTGAGTTGCTGAAAAAGCTACAGCTTAAGGCCTTGGACAAAGGTTGGAATGTTGATTTAAACCACTTGCTGGATGAGCTTGAGCAGCTAGGGCTGCAGTCGGATGCGCGCTTTGCTAAGGTGCTAGTGCGCTCTAAAATTAATAATGGTTATGGTGAAGCACGTATCTTTGCCTGGGCCCACCAGTATGGTTTAAGTCGCTTGTTAGTACAGCAACAGCTGGATGAACAAGCACCCGATTGGTATCAAAAGGCGTTGCTGCAAAAACGTAAACACTGCGGTTACAGTATTGCTACAAGTGCACAAGAGCGATCCAAGCAAGGGCGCTATTTATTCCAGCGTGGCTTTAGCCAAGAACAAATTCAGTACGCCCTGCAGGCTGAAAGCGAATAACTTGAGGCTGTAATTCAAATTTAGCTTAAAAAGCTTCGATTTCGGGCCGCTTTTGGTCTGCAATGGTCGAAAGACATTAGTGTATCGGTATATACTTACACTTTTGTTTTGACAGTGAGACCATTCATGAAAATTGCCGCCATTCGTCAGGCTTTTCTCGATTATTATCAGCAACTCGGCCATGAGCCGGTGCGTAGCAGTTCTTTGGTGCCTGGTAATGATGCCACCCTACTGTTTACCAATGCGGGCATGGTGCAATTTAAAGATGTGTTTCTGGGTGACGAACAACGCCCCTACAATCGTGCCGTATCATCACAGCGCTGTGTGCGCGCCGGTGGTAAGCACAACGATTTAGAAAACGTGGGCTATACCGCTCGCCATCACACTTTTTTTGAAATGTTAGGCAACTTTAGCTTTGGCGACTACTTTAAGCGTGATGCCATTAAATTTGCTTGGCATTTTTTAACTAAAGAACTAAATATCCCAGAAGAAAAGTTGTGGGTCACAGTGCATCACACCGACTCTGAAGCCGAAAAGATTTGGTTTGAAGAAATGGGCATCGATCAGAGCCGTTTCTCGCGTTTAGACGAAGACAATTTCTGGTCTATGGGTGATACCGGCCCTTGTGGGCCTTGCTCTGAAATTTTTTATGACCATGGTGCCGATGTATGGGGCGGGCCTCCGGGCACCGCAGACGAAGACGGTGATCGTTACATCGAAATTTGGAACATGGTGTTCATGCAGTACAATCGCTCTGCCGACGGTAATATGGTGCCATTACCCAAACCCTCCATTGATACGGGCATGGGCTTAGAGCGCATTGCGGCGGTATTGCAGAAGGTGCACTCAAACTATGAAATTGACCTATTTCAAAATTTGTTAGCTGCAACGGCTCAAGTTATTGGCACCCAAGACTTAGAAAGTAAATCCCTGCGGGTGATTGCCGACCACATTCGCTCGGTGTCCTTCTTGATCGTTGATGGCGTGATGCCATCCAATGAAGGCCGTGGCTATGTACTACGCCGTATCATGCGCCGTGCTATTCGCCATGGCAATAAATTAGGCGCACATGGCAGCTTTTTTTACAAGTTGGTGGCGCCCTTGGTATTGGAGATGGGCGAAGCCTACCCAGAGCTGAGCGCTGCCCAGACATTAGTGGAACAGACCATCCTTAAAGAAGAGAAGCAGTTTGTAAAAACTCTTGACCAAGGTATGCGTATTTTAGAGCAAGATTTAGCCAAGTTAACGAGCCAAGAAATTGCCGGTGCAACCATCTTTAAGTTGTATGACACCTTTGGCTTTCCTGTAGACCTAACCGCAGACATAGCCCGCGAGCGTGACCTGTCGATGGACATGGCAGGCTTTGAAGAAGCGATGGAAGCGCAGCGTAACCGTGCACGTTCAGCCAGCAATTTCTCTGTTGATCACAGCCACAATTTAAATTTGTCGGGCAACACCGAATTTGCCGGCTACCAAGACCTAGACATTAGCGGCAAGGTGCTTGCCCTGATTCACGATTCGGCCTCGGTGGAGCAGGTTACTAGTCCTAGTGTGGTGCAAGTGGTACTGGATCGTACCGCTTTTTATGCAGAGTCTGGTGGTCAGGTTGGTGATCAGGGTGAGTTATCAAATGCCTCAGCTCAATTGTTGGTGTTAGATACTAAAAAGCAAGGTGGCCACTTTATACATCAGTGTCAATTGGTTAGCGGTGAGCTGAGCGTGGGCGATGCAGTTGAGACACGAGTCGATGCTGAATTACGTGCGGCGTCGGCCAAAAATCACTCGGCCACCCATTTGTTACACGAAGCCATGCGGCGTGTATTGGGTGATCATGTCACCCAAAAAGGCTCGCTAGTGGATTCCGAAAGGCTGCGCTTTGACTTTTCTCACCCACAGCCGGTGACGGCTGAGCAAATGGTGCAGATTGAAGCCTTAGTTAACCTAGAAATTCGTGGCAATGAAGATGTGGCAGCCGAAACTATGGCCATCGACGACGCCAAGGCTGCAGGTGCCATGGCCTTGTTTGGCGAAAAGTACGGCGAACAAGTGCGGGTAGTAACTATGGGTTCAAAAGCCCAAAACGAGGTGTTTTCCTTGGAACTATGTGGCGGCACTCATGTTCAACGTACCGGCGATATTGGTGCTTTTACTATTGTTGCAGAAAGCGGAATTGCTGCAGGCGTAAGGCGTATTGAAGCCTTAACCGGCGCTGCTGCTAACAACTGGTTTGCCAGTAATACCCAGTTGATAAACCAGTTGGCCGGATTAGTGAAAGCTAGCCGCGAGCAAGTGGCTGAAAAGGTGAAGGCGGTGGTTGAACGTAACCGTAGCCTTGAGCGCGAACTGGATCAATTAAAGGCCAAGGTTGCAGCTTCTCAAGGTGCAGACCTTGCCTCACAAGCGATAGAAATTAATGGCGTTAAAGTTTTGATAAGCACATTAGAAGGCGTAGAAGCAAAATCTTTGCGCGATGCCATGGATCAGTTACGCAACAAGCTAGGTTCTGGCGTGGTTATGCTCGCGGTAGTGCAAGGCGATAAAGCCAGCGTTGTGGCCGGCGTCACCCAGGACCTCACCAGCCGCGTCAAAGCGGGCGATCTTATTCGCCACACCGCGTCTGCCATGTCGGGTAAAGGTGGTGGTCGGCCGGATATGGCCCAAGGTGGCGGCCAGGCTGATCAGTTGGACCAAGCCCTACAAAGTGCTAAAACATGGCTGCAAGAGAGCCTGACATAGACACAGCACAGGCACAGCAGCAGTAAAGTTTGATTATGTTGCAGTTAAAGTGGTTATTAGGAAATTCTAAAATGGCGTTGTACGTACAAAAATATGGTGGTACTTCTGTAGGCTCAGTAGAGCTTATTCAGCAAGTGGCAGATAAGGTGAAAGGCTTTCGTGACCAGGGCCACGATATCGTAGTCGTAGTTTCGGCCATGAGTGGGGAAACTAATCGCCTTATTGGTATGGCCCACGAAATGCAGGACAAGCCTTCACCTAGAGAGATGGATGTATTGGTGTCTACGGGCGAGCAGGTGACTATCGCCCTTTTGTGTATGGCACTCGAAGCTCGAGATTGCCCAGCCCGATCCTTTACGGGTGGCCAGGTAACCATACGTACTGATTCATCCCACACCAAGGCCCGTATTCAAAATATTGATGTTGATAACATGCGCAGTGACCTAAATAAGGGTCGGGTAGTGGTGGTTGCTGGTTTTCAGGGTGTGGATGATGATGGCAATATCACTACCTTGGGTCGAGGTGGATCTGACACCACAGGGGTGGCCCTAGCGGCCGCGCTTGAGGCAGATGAATGCCAAATATATACCGATGTTGATGGGGTTTATACTACCGACCCACGGGTGGTTGACAGTGCCCAACGCCTTAATGAAATCACCTTTGAGGAAATGCTAGAAATGGCGAGTCTAGGCTCTAAGGTGCTACAAATTCGTGCCGTAGAGTTTGCTGGAAAATATAAAGTGCCCCTGCGAGTACTGCATAGTTTTAAAGACGGCCCCGGAACATTGATTACAATTGAGAGCGAAAACACCATGGAAAAACCTGTTATTTCTGGCATAGCCTTTAACCGTGATGAAGCGAAGTTAACCATTACCGGTGTGCCTGATGTGCCGGGTGTGGCTTCTAAAATATTATGCCCCATAAGTGATGCTAACGTAGAAGTGGACATGATTTTACAAAACGTCAGTGCCGAAGGCCTAACGGATTTCACCTTCACTGTGCATCGGGTTGACTATGACTTGGCTCTAGCTACCCTGAAAAAAGTAGCCGTTGACCTAAACGCTACGGGTGCCATTGGTAGTGACAAAATTGCCAAGGTTTCCATTGTTGGAGTTGGTATGCGTTCACATGCTGGTGTTGCCAGCCGTATGTTTGATAGTTTGGCGCAAGAGAACATCAACATTCAAATGATTTCCACTTCAGAGATTAAGGTATCTGTAGTGCTTGATGAAAAATATTTGGAATTGGCAGTGCGTGCTTTGCACTCCACATTTGAAATGGATCAACCGCAAACTGTTGAAGAATAGTTAGTAAATCACTATGATTAACTCGCACTTTGGGTATCGGCTTTGGCTAATGCTCAAAGCGTATCGCCCAAGAGAGCAGTTTAGGAATAATTAAGGTGTGTGGAAACTGGTAGTAGCAGGCTTACCCACCCAACTGATATGGAGTTATCACATGTTGATTTTAACTCGCCGCGTAGGCGAAACACTTATGGTTGGTGATGATGTCACCGTAACCGTGCTAGGTGTGAAGGGAAATCAAGTCCGTATAGGTGTTAACGCACCGCGCGATGTCGCTGTGCATCGTGAAGAGATTTACCAGCGCATTCAGGATGAAAAGGTTTCGCAAGAGAATTCTTCTCAAGAAGACTAGTCTAATTACCATGGCAGCTGTGCTTGCGGCGCTGGCGTTCTAGCCAGGCACCATAGCTGAATATGTAGGGGCCCAGACCAAGCTTTTTGTAGACAACTGCACATAGCTTGGGCTGTGGCCCCCGTGGTGATGACATCGTCAACCAGGGCGATGCGGCTAATGCCCAAAGTTAGCTGCTCATGATCAAAGCTAAATACCCCATGCATTTGTGCCAAGCGCTGCTTGCGCGTTAACCCCTGCTGAGCTACCTGACTGCCTTGCCTTTGACACAATTGGTTATGCATAGGTATGCCCAAGGCATTACTTAGTCCTATAGCAATGATTTCTGCTTGGTTAAATCCACGTTGCTTTAACCTTGCCCGATGTAGCGGAATAGGCACCAAAAGCTGTGGTTTTACCAAGCAATCATTGGCCATGGTCTGTTGAATGCTGTGCACTAAGCAAGAGGTCAGCAAACGGCCTGCTGCGAGTTGATGCTGGTGTTTGAATTGTCTGATAAGCCCTTTGATGGGCGGTAAATAGTCAAACGCACTTAGGGTTTGTATTTCGTCATTGAGCTGGTATTGGAAGCCCAAATGACCCCAAGGTAGATCTGCCCAACAAGAGGCACAAATATTGTCTTTATGGTGGGGGTGATGGCCACAAAGCATGCATGAGGGCAGTAAAAATGCATTAATTTGGTTAATTAGTGACCAGATGTAAACCTCCTTATTGGAATTGGTTGACTACACGCTCTCAGCTTTTAATATGCCTGCAGAACTTATATGTTGGAGACACCATGACCATTGCTGCAGCCGCCACTTCCACCACCAGTACAGAGCTTAAGTCTAGCTCAAGCTTGGTTAATAGCCAGCGCCATAACTGGGGGGTGGAGGAAATCACCCAGTTGTTTGAAATGCCCTTAAATGACTTGTTGTTTAAGGCCCAAACCACCCACCGCCAATATTTTGATGCTAACGAAGTGCAAGTGAGTACGCTATTGTCTATTAAGACCGGTGCTTGCCCAGAGGATTGCAAATATTGCCCGCAAAGCGTACATAACGATACTGGGTTGGATGCTGAACGCTTGATGAAGGTGAAAGAAGTCATTAAGGAAGCGGTAGCGGCAAAGCAGCAGGGTGCCACTCGTTTTTGCATGGGCGCAGCGTGGAAGAATCCCCGGGCTAAGGACATGCCTTATGTGTTGGAAATGGTTAAAGAAGTTAAGGCCATGGGCTTAGAAACTTGTATGACCTTGGGTATGCTAGCCCCCGACCAAGCCGAGCAACTTGCAGATGCCGGTTTGGATTATTACAATCACAACCTTGATACTTCGCCCGAATTTTACGGCTCAATTATCACCACTCGTACCTACCAAGATCGCCTCGACACCCTACACAATGTGCGTCATTCCGGCATGAAAGTATGTGCCGGAGGCATTGTTGGTATGGGCGAAAACTTACGCGACAGGGTGGGCTTGTTACAGCAATTGGCCAATATGCCGCAGCATCCAGAGAGTGTGCCAATTAACATGTTGGTTAAGGTAGAGGGTACACCCCTCGATCAGGTGGAGGACTTAGAGCCTTTCGACTTTATTCGTACCGTTGCCGTGGCGCGTATTCTTATGCCTCAATCCCATGTGCGTTTGTCCGCCGGGCGTGAAGCAATGAATGAGCAAATGCAGGCCATGTGCTTCTTTGCTGGTGCCAATTCCATATTCTATGGTGAGCGTTTGTTGACCACGGATAATCCGGCCGCAGAAAAAGATCGTGCCTTGTTTGTAAAATTGGGTATCCGCCCAGAAAAACGTCAAGGCGTGTCCGACGAGGCCCATCAAGGTGCCATTGAACAGGCTATGGTCAACGCAAAATCGGATCAGCTGTTTGTAGACGCCAGCATTTAATGCTCAGTATGGAGCAACAGCTCGCGGTTGATTTACAACAACGCCAAGATGACCACCTTTATCGGCGGCGTAGTCGGCACTCAGGGCCCCAAAGCCCTGAGGTTATCGTTGATGGCGAACCTTTATTGGCTTTTACTAGTAACGATTATCTAGGCTTAGCCAATCACCCTAAGTTAATTAGTGCGGCCCAGCAAGCGTGTCGTGAATATGGCTTTGGCAGTGGTGCCTCGCACTTGGTTGTGGGGCACACGCAACTGCACCATGAGCTGGAAGAGGCCCTGGCACAAATAACCCAACGCCCCAGAGCGCTGTTATTTAGCAGTGGTTATATGGCTAATATGGGCGTGCTTAACGGCCTTTTGGATCGTCGCGATGGTATTTTTCAAGATCGTCTCAACCATGCCTCATTGTTGGATGGCGGCCTGCTTAGTGGTGCTAAGTTTAAACGCTACGGCCACAATGATGTGGCGGACTTAGAGCGACGATTAGATCATACCCCAGCCCGTAGGCGCATCGTTGCTACGGACGCTGTGTTTAGTATGGATGGTGATATAGCCCCGCTAAAGCAGCTGAGCCAAGTTTGTGACGCGCATAATGCGTGGCTGATGATTGATGATGCTCACGGTTTTGGCTTATTAGGTGATCAAGGTGGAGGCAGCGCTTTGGCCCAAGGCCTCAGTACCGCGCAATGCCCTATTTATATGGCCACCCTCGGTAAAGCTATGGGCAGCTATGGCGCCTTTGTGGCTGGCAGCGAGGAGTTAATCGAAAGCCTTATTCAGTTTTCTCGCAGCTATATTTATACCACGGCGCTACCACCCTCGGTGGCAGCAGCAAGCCTTGCTGCCGTGCAATTGCTGCAACAAGAGACTTGGCGTCAGCAACACTTAAACAAACTTATACGTGACTTTAAGGCCCAGGCTAGCAGCATTGGGCTAGCTCTGATGGCGAGCGATACGGCGATTCAGCCGCTAATGGTGGGTTGTCCGGCAACGACTTTAGCATTGAGCCAACAACTTAAGCAGATGGGCATATTGGTGACTGCCATTAGGCCGCCAACCGTTGCGAAAAACACAGCCAGGTTGAGAATCACCTTAAGCGCTGCTCATTCTCACAGCCATATAGATCAGCTAATACAGGCCTTCAAAGAGTTGCAAGCCCAAGGGCTGTTGGCCAAGGTTGATAAGGTGGGCAAGTGAAACCCCACTTAGTAATGCTGCATGGCTGGGGCTTTGATAGGTCCTGTTGGCCAAGCCCATTGATAGCCCAATTAAAACAACACTTCGAAGTGATTTTGTTGAATTTGCCCGGCCATGGTGAGCAGCCGCTGCATGGGTTGTTAGAGCACGATATAGAAGGCGCCTGTGTAGAACGTTTGGATGCCTGGATCCAGATGCAAAACCAAGCTTTGCCCCAGCGCTACCATTTATTAGGTTGGTCTTTAGGTGGGCAGGTGGCTATACGCATGGGGCATAACAATGCCTGTGTAGATCGTATGGTGTTATTGGCAACCAACCCTAAGTTTGCTGCCAGTGACGATTGGCCTAGGGCCATGGCTGAGCAAAGCTTGGTGCAATTTGCTCAAGGCTATGGCATGAATGCAGCTAAAACTCTGCGCCGCTTTGCCAGCTTGCTAGCCCTTGGCGCTAAACAGAGTAAAGCCTTGGCTATGGAATTGTTACCACTTATGCAGCCCCAAGCGAGCAAACTCGTGGGTCTAGCCCTATTGCAAACACTAGATGAACGCCAACATTTGGCACAATTAACCAAGGCCTGTTTGATTGAATTGGCAACTGAAGATGCGTTAGTGCCCTCCAACTGGATGGATGCATTTGACGCTGCAGAAAACATTCTGCTGCACCAAGTTACAGGCAGTCACGCATATGTATTGCAAAGCCAAAGCTTAGGCCGGCGTATCATCGATTTTTTATTACCTCAAGAGCAAGCTCAAGAACTAGCCTCAGAACTAACTCAAGAGGCCCTAACATGAGTGTTGCCAAACCATTGCCAAGCGTAGATCAAGTGGCTCAAGCCTTTAGTCAGGCGGCCCAGACCTATGATCATGTGGCGGGTTTGCAGCGTATGGTGGCCGATGAATTATTGGCCCGTGGCGCCTCATTCCAACAAGGCAAACTATTGGATTTAGGCAGTGGCACCGGTTACGTCAGTGCTAAGCTGGCTGCGCTGACGGCTGTTGAGTCGGTGACTGGCTTAGACATAGCTCAAGGCATGCTAGCTTATGCTCAAACTCAGCACTCAAATGCAAAGTTAAATTGGCGGTTAGGGGATGCTCAACAATTGCCCAAAGTGCTAGCGGCCAGCTTGGGTAGCTATGATTTAGTGGTGTCGTCCTTAGCTATACAATGGTGTACTGATTTGCCGGCCTTGTTTGCCGGTGTGGCCCAGTGCCTGGCGAAAAATGGCGTATTTCATTGTACCACTCTAGGCCCTAAAACCCTGCATCAACTGAAATGGGCTTGGTCTCAAGTAGATGGCTTTCAACACGTCAACGATTTCGTCGCCATGGATCAACTACAAGGCGTGTTGAGCCAGCATTTCGCCGATGTGACTATTATCACAGAGTCGATAGAACTCAGCTACGCAACCGTACAGCAGCTTATTCAAGACCTAAAACAACTCGGTGCAAGCAACCATAACGTGCAGGCGGCTCCTGGTTTAACTGGGGTTGGGCGCTTGCGAAAAATGATACAGGCCTATGAAAGCCTGCGTGATGAGTGGGGTCAATTACCCGTTACCTATGAGCTGTTTTACATTGAGGCGCGAGTAGAGAAAAAGCCATGAAAAAGAGCTATTTTGTTGCCGGCACAGACACGGATGCAGGCAAAACCTTGGTGGCCTGTGCTTTGTTAGCCAAGGCTCAAAGCCAAGGTCTGAGCACCGCTGCGGTTAAACCCGTGGCGGCCGGTTGTCAGCGCACGCCGGACGGCTTGCGTAACGATGACGCTCTACAGCTGCTTAATCAATGCAGCTTGCCGCTCTATTACGAACAAGTGAACCCCGTGGCCTTTGAAGCAGCGATTGCGCCGCACATAGCCGCACAGCAGCAGGGCCGGAACATGCAAGTGGATCGCTTGGCAGGTTTTACCCTTGGTGTCATGGCCCAAGGTGCTAACCTCACCTTGGTTGAAGGCGCAGGTGGCTGGCGGGTGCCAGTCAATGCCAGAGAAACCTTGGCGGATCTTGCCAAAGTGCTTAACATACCCGTGATTTTAGTGGTTGGGGTACGTTTAGGCTGTATTAACCATGCCTTGCTCACGGTAGAAGCCATTGCTAGAGACGGCTTGACCCTGGCCGGCTGGGTGGCTAATTGTATCGACCCAAATATGGCCATGGTAGAAGAGAATTTAGCCACCTTAGAGCAGCGTATTCATGCGCCGTTATTAGGTCGGGTGCCGTACCTAGCTAACTACGACGAGGCTGAAGGGCGGGTTAAGGCGGCCCAAGACTACTTAAATATTGATGCCTTGATAACATGACTCCAAAGTCTCGCATTTAACCTTACTTGACCTAAGCCCTTGGGCTGAGTAAATTGACAACACGGTTTCAAACAAGCGTTTGAAATAATGCAAATATTACTGGAGTCACCATGCCTACATATCGCGCCCCCCGTCGAGACATTCAATTTGTCATGCACGAAGTCTTAGCCATGGCTGAGCACTATAAAACTTTGCCTGGTGGTGAAGATATGGATGCCGAGATGATTGATGCGATTCTTGAAGAAGCGGCTAAGTTTTCTGAAAATGTGCTGGCGCCAATGAATGCTACAGGCGATGCACAAGGCTGTAGTTGGGATGAGGGTGTAGTCACTACACCAGATGGCTTTAAACAAGCTTATGCTCAGTACGTGGAAGGTGGCTGGCCATCTTTGTCCCATAGCCCAGACTTGGGTGGTCAGGGCTTGCCTGAGTCTCTAGGCACTATGATTAACGAGCTAAGTGGCACCGCCAACTGGTCTTGGAGCATGTATCCTGGGCTCAGTCATGGCGCTATGAACACCATCGAAGCCCATGGTACCAGCGCCCAGAAGCAGCAGTATTTATTGCCACTGGTTGAAGGCCGTTGGACCGGAACTATGTGTTTGACCGAATCACATTGTGGTACCGATCTGGGCATGCTGCGCACTAAAGCAGAACCTCAAGCCGATGGCAGCTATGCTATAAGTGGCACCAAAATTTTTATCTCTGCTGGTGAGCATGACATGGTGGAAAATATCATTCACATCGTGCTGGCCCGCCTACCGGATGCGCCTAAGGGCACCAAAGGCATTTCCCTATTTATCGTGCCTAAGTTCAAGCTCAATGAAGATGGCAGTTTGGGAGAACGCAACCAGGTCATGTGTGGCTCCCTCGAGCAAAAAATGGGCATCCACGGTAATGCCACTTGCGTAATGAATTTTGACGGCGCCCAAGGCTACCTTATTGGTGCAGCTAACAAAGGCCTTAATTGCATGTTCACCTTTATGAACACTGCCCGCATCGGCACCGCAGTACAAGGTTTGTGTGCTGCCGAAGGTGCTTTCCAAGGAGCTTTGGAATACGCTAAAGAGCGCCTGCAAATGCGCTCCTTAACGGGCCCTGTGGCGCCAGAAAAATCTGCCGACCCCATTATTGTGCATCCAGATGTACGCCGTATGTTGCTCACCGCTAAGGCCTTTGCCGAAGGCGGACGTATGCTGGCCTATTATTTGTCTCAGCTCAACGATACAGTAAAAGGTAATGCAGGTTCAGACGCTGCCAAAGAAGCCGAAGTCACTCTGTCTTTACTGACACCCATCGCTAAAGCCTTCATGACTGAAACGGGCCTAGAGTCCGCTAATTTAGGTATGCAATGCTTCGGTGGCCATGGCTACATTCGTGAGCAGGGCATGGAGCAGATTGTGCGGGACGCACGCATTGCCACTATTTATGAAGGCACCACGGGCATTCAAGCGCTAGATCTGTTGGGCCGCAAAGTGCTGATGACCCAAGGCGAAAGCCTTAGAGCCTTTACCAAACAAATTCATAAATTTTGTAAAGCTGAAGCCGGCAATGCGGATATGGCAGAGTTTATTGAGCCGCTGGCAAAAGCCAATAAACAGTGGGGAGATTTGACCTTGCAGGTGGGTATGGCCGCCATGAAAGATCGCAACGAAGTGGGTGCTGCATCGGTAGATTACTTAATGTTCTCAGGTTATGTGACCCAAGCCTATTTGTTTGCCCGCGCAGCCAAGGTGGCACAAGCTGCCTTAGCATCAGGCACTTCGGAAGCAGATTTTTACCAGGCTAAGGTGTTTACTGCACGCTTCTTCTTTGCCCGTTTGCTACCGCGTACTGCGGCGCATGCTATTACCATGGTGGCCGGTGCCGATACCTTGCAAGGCCTGGATGAAGAGCACTTTATGTTTTAGCTCCATGGCTAGTTATAGCCACTAAAAAGCCCGCACAACGTGCGGGCTTTTTGCTATTGGGTAATTATTGCTCTAGCTGGCTAACTTAAGGCTCGAACAATAAATTCGCCCCACACATAAACAAAGAACAAGGCGGCCACAAACACCGCGGCCGAGCCCATGTCCTTGGCGGCTCCCGTGAGGTCATGATGCTCGGTACTAATGCGGTCTAGAGTGGCCTCGATGGCGGAGTTAAGATACTCCATTAAAATGACCAGCAGGCCCGCACCCAACATAAGGATGCGCTCTACAGGGGACTCGCCTAGATAGATGGCGCAGGGAATGCTAACTATAAAAATAGCCGTGTATTCGCGCATACCCGCTTCGTGTTTAAAGCAGTAGAGCATGCCTCTAACGGAGAAGATAGTGGCCTTGTACATGCGTGCCCAACCCCTGTTTTTAGGGTAGCTGATAGGGTGAGATTGATCTTGATTCATGGCTTGGATCTTGTGTGTTGTTATTTGATACGGCTCAATTGACGGGCGCTAGTCTAACTAACTGAGTCTAGAGTTAACAGCTTCTACTGTCGACATAGGTTGGCTTTGGTTTTCGTTAGCTTGATCTCCTGACAAAGGGTAAATGATGTTAGAATTAGGCTTTCATTGTTTGTTATTTTTTGGAAGCTTGCGTGCACACATTTATTGCTCATTTACCTAAAGTGGAACTGCATTTGCATATTGAAGGCAGCTTAGAACCAGAACTCATGTTCGCCTTGGCTAAACGCAATAATGTGGCTATTCCTTATGCGTCTCCAGCAGAGGTTAAAGCCGCCTACGACTTTTCCAATTTGCAGGATTTTTTAGATATCTATTACCAGGGTGCACAAGTATTACTCACCCAAGCCGACTTCTACGACCTCACTTGGGCGTATTTATTGCGTTGCCAAGCCGACAATGTACAACACACAGAAATATTCTTCGACCCACAAACCCACACCGACCGAGGTGTGAGTTTTGATATCGTAATGCAAGGTATTACCCAAGCCCTACAACAGGCTGAGCTTGAGCTAGGCATTACTAGCCAGCTGATTATGAGTTTCTTGCGTCACTTAGATGAAGCTAGCGCCTTTGATACACTGGCGCAAGCCGAAACTTGGCGCCAACATATTGTGGCAGTGGGTTTGGATTCGTCTGAGCTAGGTCATCCGCCAGAAAAGTTTGCCCGTGTGTTTGAGGCAGCCCGCAAACAAGGCTATCTAACTGTGGCCCATGCCGGTGAAGAAGGCCCTGCCAGTAATATAGCGGACTCCCTTGATTTGCTCAAAGTAAGCCGCATTGATCATGGCGTACGTTGCGTTGAGGACCCTGCTTTGGTAGCTCGGCTTATAAAACATCAAATTCACTTAACCGTCTGTCCTCTTTCTAATACCAAGCTCAAAGTATTTGCCTCTATGGAGCAGCATAATATTGCCGAACTATTACGCCAAGGCGTTAGTGTGGGTATTAATGCCGATGACCCAGCATATTTTGGCGGTTACATGAATGATAATTTTAATGCCGTGGCCCAGGCTTTACCATTAACGCAAAAGGAACTCGCGCAATTTAGTTACAACGCTATCGCGGCAAGCTTTTGCACACCCCAACGCAAGCAACAATTGCGTCATCAGTTGCAAGACTATATGCAATGTGTGGAGGCCCAGGCTTGATAAAGCTGCTAGTGACGGGGGCTGCAAGTCAGGTTGGCTCAGCTTTATGCGACAGAGCCTTGAGTGTAGGTATGTTGGTGGTTCGGCTGGATAATGACCTGCTTAATAGTTTGGATTTGACGCTTATAAAGGCTGCTATTACTAAGCATAAACCAGATTATGTAATGAATATGGCCAGCTACTCTGTGGTGGATAAGGCACAAAAAGAGCCCCATGATAGCTATGTTGGCAACCATGATGTAGCTTTAGTTTTGGCCAAGACATGTCAGCTATTACAGCTGCCTTTGGTGCATTTATCCACAGATTACGTGTTTTCTGGTAAGCGTCAGCAACCTTATAAGGAAGATGCTGCCGTGGGACCGGTCAATTGCTTTGGCGAAGCTAAATTGGCAGCAGAAGAAGCAATAAAGAAGCATTGCGCCGAACATATTATACTGCGCGTGGGTTGGATCTTTAGCGCCCAAGGCAATAATTTTGTATTGCGCACCTTGCGCCAATTACAACAGCAGCACCAGGTTAAAGCGGTAGCTGACCAGTACGGCTGCCCAACCTATGCCAATGACGTTGCGCGGGTGCTGATCGCCATTATCCAGCAGCTCAGTTGCGGCATAGAGGTGTGGGGTACTTACCACTATAGTGGCGCAGAAATTACTACTTGGAAGGGCTTTGCCGAAGCCATACTGGCGGCGGCAAAGATTCAAGGCCTGACTCAGGCCGAAAGCATTGACGCCGTGACTAGCGCAGAGTGGCCGGCCATTGCGCCTCGCCCCGCCTATAGCGTGCTGGATTGTAGTAAAATACTGGCCACCTTTGGAATTCGTCAGCGGCCATGGCGTTCGGGCTTGGTTAAAGTTATTGCCCAGGTGTTTAAGAAGCCAGATCTTGAGTTAGACCGTAAGCTAGAACAGGGCTTGGTTGAAAAGAGCCGTCCATAGGATACAAGCCTACGCCAGGACAGGTATAATACGCACCACTGAATTATTAGACAGCCAGCTTAGTTGGCCACGAGTAAATATATGCAACCACAGCTGATTGACGATTTTGGACGTCGCGTAGATTACGTGCGCATATCGGTTACCGACCGATGTGATTTTCGCTGTGTTTATTGCATGGCGGAAGAAATGGAATTTTTGCCCCGCGCTAGCATCATGAGTTTGGAAGAGATTGAGCTGGTTGCCAAAGCCTTTGTAGAGTTGGGGGTGAGTCGCATCCGTCTAACCGGTGGTGAACCTCTGGTAAGGCGTGGCTTGGTTGAGAATCTGCATAAAATTGGCCAGCTAGAAGGCTTGGACGAATTACTCATCACCACCAATGGTTCGCAGCTAGTTCGGCATGCAAAAGCACTAAAAGAAGCCGGCGTAAAGCGGCTCAACATTAGTTTGGATTCCCTTGATGAAGCCAAATTTAAAGCCATGACCCGTACCGGAAAACTGCCTCAAGTATTGCTAGGCATTAATGCCGCTATCGAACAGAATTTTGAGTCTATCAAAATCAATGCTGTAGTTATGCGCGGTAGCAATGACGACGAAGTGTTGGATTTGGTTGAGTTTGTACGCGCCAAGGGCATCGATATTGCCTTTATCGAAGAAATGCCCCTGGGTCTCATTAAAAGCCATGATCGGGCAGTGACTTTTTGTTCCAGCGACGATGTGCGTGCAACCATTGAACAACGCTATCCTTTGACCCATGTAGCAAAGCAAACGGCAGGCCCATCACGCTATTATCGCATGCCCGAGCATGACTCTTTAATAGGCTTTATTTCACCCCACAGCCATAACTTTTGTGCTGACTGTAATCGCGTTCGGGTGACCGTAGAGGGGCGTTTGTTACTCTGCCTAGGCAACGAGCATAGTGTTGACCTTATGTCTATATTACGCACTCATCCTGGGCAGGTAGAGCCCCTTAAGCAGGCCATTATTGACGCCATGTCTTTAAAACCAGAAAAACATTATTTCGATCTCCACGAAGAGCCGAAAATCCTTCGGTTTATGAACGCCACAGGCGGCTAATAAGAACTAAAAATGATGAACGAACTTGATCCATTTCATGATATTCGGCCCTACAATGATGACGAAGTAAGGCCAGTTATTGATAGCCTGATAGCCAATAAAGAATTGCTCGACGTGTTGGGGCGGTTCAAGTTTCCACGCATAAAATCCGTTCTGGGTGAAGCCATGAACCCCGCTGTGCGGTGGGTGTTAAAACGAGAGTTTAAAGGCGTTAACGACATTGCCTCATGGCAACAAGTGGTAGCTAAGTATGTGGGTAAGATGCTTAAGCGAACGGTTACCGAGCTAACCTACAGTGGCCTGGAAGATTTGCAGCCTGGTAATGGTTATTTGTTTATTTCTAATCATCGCGACATTACCATGGATCCTGCTCTAGTGAGTTATGGCTTGGGCCAGCAGGGCTTGGAGACTGCGCGTGTCGCCATTGGTGATAACTTGCTGCAAAAGCCTTATGTGAGTGACATCATGCGCTTGAATAAAAGTTTTGTGGTCAAGCGTTCCGCCAGTGGCATGCGGGAAAAAATGAAAGCTTACATGGACTTGTCCAGCTACATTGACCAGTCGGTGCACAGCGGCCATAACATCTGGATTGCTCAGCGCGAAGGCCGAGCTAAAGATGGCATCGACGAAACGGATGTTGCGGTGATGAAAATGCTTTACATGAGCAAGAAAAAATCGGGTCAAAGCTACGCTGATTATATCAACAGCTTGCACATTGTACCGGTGTCCATTGCCTATGAATTTGACCCTTGTGATAAAGCCAAAGCCATTGAGTTAGCTGCATTGGCCAGTAAGGGTGAGTATATTAAAGCCAAGTTTGAAGACATGAAAAGTATTGTTAAAGGCATTACCGGTCATAAGGGCTACGTTCATGTGGCTTTTGGCGAGCCTTTAGAAGGCGTGTTTGAAACCCCAGAAGACATTGCTCAAGCCATTGATGCAAGCATTGCCCGAAATTATCGCCTGCACGACACCAACAAAGCCGCTTACGCGTTGCAACAAGGGCAGCAGCATCCTGCGCAAGCATGCCTGGATGAACGCTTTAGCGACTTAGATGAGGCGCAAAAACAACACGCCATGTCCATGTATTGCAATCCAGTCATCCGTCAAAACCAATTTAATTAAACACAGGTTGCCTAATGTCACAACTGACTCATTTAGATACTCAGGGCCATGCCCACATGGTGGATGTGTCTGACAAAGATATCACTACCCGGGTGGCGCGCGCGGAAGCTTTTATCGAGATGCTGCCAGCAACCTTGGCATTAATTACCGATGGCAAGCACCATAAGGGTGATGTATTGGCAGTGGCGCGCATTGCGGGTATCCAAGCGGCGAAAAAATGCAGCGATTTAATTCCCCTCTGTCACCCATTGATGCTGACTAAAGTGAGTGTTGAGCTAGTGCCTGAAGCGGCGAATAATCGCGTACGAATTACTACCATGTGTAAGCTTAATGGGCGTACAGGAGTGGAAATGGAGGCCTTATGCGCGGCTTCAATCGCGGCCTTAACCTTGTATGACATGTGTAAAGCGGTGGATCGTGGCATGACCATTACTGGGCTGAGGGTGCTGGAAAAGCGCGGTGGTAAGAGTGGCCATTGGCAGCTTGAGAAAGATATGGGTGAAGCAGGATGATCAAAGTATTGTTTTTTGGCCAGCTGAAAGATCAGCTGCAATCGGCAGGCATAAATATGCACAGCGAAGCCTCACAAAGCGTAGCTGCGCTGTTGCAGAAAATCATTGAAGACCAACCCCAATGGGCTCAAGACCTGCAAAATGAACGCTTGCTAGTGGCAGTGGATCAAGTGATGGCGCAGCCAGAAAGTTTGGTTTCACCCACTGCCGAAGTGGCTTTTTTCCCGCCAGTAACCGGAGGTTAGTGCTATCTTATTGATCAGAGCCTTACTATTTTATATTGGCTTGGCAGTGATATCCATTGTGGCTTCCACCTGTTTAGTGGTGTCGGCCCCTGTGGTAAAGCGTCGTTTTCGGCTTAAATTTGTGAGTTATTGCAACCGCGTGGTGCTGCAATGGATGCGGCTGACGTGTGGGGTGCGTTTTCAAGTCCATGGCTTGGCTAATATTCCTGCCGATCAGCCCGTGGTTGTGGCCTGTAACCATCAAGGTGATTGGGAGACCTTTTACTTGCTGACCATGGGGCTGCCCGTGAGCACAGTGCTCAAAAAAGAGCTGCTTTATATTCCTTTTTTCGGCTGGGCACTGGCTATGCTTAACCCAATTGCCATCGATCGCAAGCGCAAGACCAATGCTCTTAAGCAATTGTCTCAACAAGGCTGCGAACGTTTGGGAGCGGGTATCTCGGTACTTATTTTTCCAGAAGGTACACGCACTCCATCTGGCCCCTTGGGGCCCTGCACCAAAGGTGCAGCGATGCTGGCCCATAAAGCGGGTGTGCCTATATTGCCTATAGTGCAAAACAGCGGCCGCTTGTCACCACCCCATAGTTGGGTGAAACGTGCAGGGGTTGTGGAAGTGAGAATCGGGCAGCCCATCAAAGCGGATATGCCGACTAAAGAGATGCATGCGCAGATGGTGTCATGGATGACGGAAAATCTGGCTGATATTGCTAACTAGATAAATAGGTTTTCGGTTAGCCGTCAGCAGTCGTCAGTATGCAACCCCAACCGCCAACCGCCAACCGCCAATCGTCAAGCGTACTTAGTAAACACTAAGCTGGCGTTAGTACCGCCAAACCCAAAGCTGTTAGACATCACCGTGGTGAGCTCCACTTGCTGTTTCATCTGTGTTACTACTGGCATGCCATCGGCGCCTTCATCCAGCTCATCAATATTGGCAGACGCGGCAATAAAGCTGTTGGCTTGCATGAGCAAACTGTAAATGGCTTCTTGTACGCCGGCAGCTCCTAAAGAGTGGCCGGTAAGAGACTTGGTAGAGGTAATGTAAGGGCAATTGTCACCAAATACGGCCTTTACCGCTTTGAGTTCCTGAATGTCGCCAGCAGGGGTGCTGGTGCCGTGGGCGTTGATATAGTCAATGGGCTTGTCGATGGTGCTCATGGCCTGCTGCATGCAGCGGATGGCACCTTCACCGGACGGTGAAACCATGTCATAACCATCAGAGGTGGCACCGTAACCAACCAGTTCGGCATAAATCTTGGCGCCACGAGCTTTGGCGTGTTCGAGTTCTTCCAATACCAGCATGCCACCACCACCGGCGATAACAAAACCATCGCGGTTGGCATCGTAGGCACGGGATGCTTGAGTAGGGGTGTCGTTGTACTTGCTCGACAGAGCGCCCATAGCATCAAACAAAACGCTTTGGCTCCAATGTAATTCTTCACCACCGCCAGCAAATACAATGTCCTGCTTGTTCAGCTGAATTTGTTCCATGGCATTGCCAATGCAGTGGGCGCTGGTGGAGCAGGCAGACGTAATAGAGTAGTTACAGCCTTTAATCTTAAAGGGTGTGGCCAAACAGGCCGACACGGTGCTGGCCATAGTACGGGTAACACGGTAAGGGCCTACACGGCGTAGGCCTTTGGCGCGCATACCATCGGCAGCTTCAAGTACGTTGGCGTTGGAGGCGCCGCCAGAACCAGCAATGAGGCCTGTGCGCGGGTTAGAAACCTGATCTTCGGTTAAACCCGAGTCTTCAATGGCCTGTTGCATAGACAGGTAGGTGTAAGCCGCGGCATCGCCCATAAAACGCAATAATTTACGATCAATAAGGCTGGCAAAATCGACTTCCAAACTGCCGGCGATGTGGCTCTTAAAGCCCATTTCTTGGTATTCAGGCTGAAAGCTAATGCCAGACTTGCCTGCCTTTAAGGAAGCTAAAACTTCGTTTTGATTGTGGCCAATGCAAGACACAATACCTAAACCGGTAACGACAACTCGTCGCATAGTAGACCTCATTAATCTGTTGTTAAAGTGCGTGCTAATTAAAAATCGTCAGTGCTTGTGAAAAGCCCTACACGCAGATCTTTTGCGCTATATATTTCCCGCCCATCAACTTCCATAGTGGCGTTAGCGATGCCCATAACCAACTTACGCTCAATGCAGCGGGTCATGTCAATCTTGTATGTCACTTTTTTGGCTGTAGGTAGAACTTGGCCAAAAAACTTTACTTCACCGGCGCCTAGTGCGCGGCCGCGGCCTGGGTTGCCTTTCCAGCCCAAATAGAAGCCCACAATCTGCCACATGGCATCTAAGCCAAGGCAACCTGGCATTACTGGGTCTGTAGGGAAGTGGCAATCAAAAAACCAAAGCTCGGGTGTGATGTCTAGTTCGGCTATGATTTGACCCTTATCGTGGCTGCCGCCAGTGGCAGAAATGTGGGTAATGCGGTCCATCATTAGCATGTTGCCTATAGGCAAGCGGGCATTGCCTGGGCCAAACATATCACCGTGGCCGCAAGCCAGTAATTGGTCACGGTTAAAGGAAGAAGGTCTGGTCATGAAATATTTCCGTATAGTAATGGCTGATAAGCCAAGGATTATAGCATTATTAGTTTTGTCGGGCTAAGGCTAGGGCACATAAATCGGCGAGTGACTGTTTGTAGGGTGAGTCGGGTAGCGCATCGAGGCAAATTAATGCGTCTTGGGTTTCTTGTGCGGCTCGAGCCCGAGTGTAATCAAGGGAGCCGCTGTTACGAATGATGCCTTGTATGGTTTCAAATTGTTCGCTGCTGCCTTTGCGAATAGCTTGACGGATGAGCTTGCGATCAGCTTCGCTGGCATGGGCCATGGCATGGATTAACGGTAAAGTGGGCTTGCCTTCGGCAAGATCGTCACCGACCTTCTTGCCCATGGTGGCTTCATCGCCGGCGTAGTCCATAAGGTCATCAATCAGTTGAAAGGCAATGCCAAGGTGGCGGCCAAAGCGTCTTAAGGCTTCGGTTTGCTGTTTGTCTGCTTGGGCAAGCTGGGCCCCGGTCTGGCTTGCCGCCTCAAACAGCATGGCGGTTTTGCCTAAAATTACATGCAGGTAATCAGCTTCGCTGACGTCTGGATTTTTGGCATTAAGTAATTGTAATACTTCGCCTTCGGCAATTACGTTAGTGGCGCTGGATAAAGTGTCCATAACGTCAACTTGGCCGATGGAAACTAATAACTGAAAGGCTCTTGAGTATAAAAAATCGCCCACTAAAATACTCGATGAATTGCCCCATTTGTGGTTTGCTGTGGGGCGCCCGCGACGTAAATCTGAGGTGTCTACTACGTCATCGTGGAGCAGGGTAGCGGTGTGTATAAATTCCACTACTGTGGCTAGAGTAATGTGGTGCTTGCCGCTGTAGCCGCATGCCCGAGCTGCTAATAATACTAGTAGTGGGCGTAGGCGCTTGCCACCACTCTCAATGATGTATTGACTAATTTTTTCCACCAATGGAACCTGAGAGCTCAGGTGTTCTAAAATGGCGGTGTCAACGGCATTGAAATCGTCTTTAACGGCAGAATAAAGGTCCGTAGCCTGCATAAGTTAGGCGCTATCGAAATTTGGAAAGTGAAGTGCGTCATGCTAGTGAGCTAAGGCCCGAGTGTCAAGGGAAGAGGCGCCATTCGGGCTATCAAACCGGTACGCAGCTGGGTTGGCTTGCGACGGCTGTTTTAGACATGAAATTACTCGTTGATCTGGCTTGTGAAAGCCATCAACTTAGCGTAAAATTACGCCCCTTGTGACTGGTCCACTTTGCTCCCTGTCATATGGCGCTGTTGAAAGCCTCTTTGAGGCCCAAACATGCTATTAGCAGCAGGCCTTTTTTAGTAGCCGGACCAGCACATATTGGAGAAGTATATGTATGCAGTAATTGTAAGCGGTGGCAAGCAGCACCGTGTAGAAGAGGGTGAAACCCTCAAGCTAGAAAAACTGAACATTGAAGTTGGCGCAAGCGTTGACTTTGACCGTGTGCTTTTAGTAGCCAACGGTGAAGATGTGAAGATCGGCGCCCCTGTTGTTGAAGGTGCTAAAGTTTCTGCCGAGATCATAGCTCATGGTCGTGGTAAGAAAGTACGCATCATGAAGTTCAAGCGTCGTAAGCACCACATGAAGCAGATGGGTCACCGTCAGTGGTTCACCGAAGTTAAGATTACTGGCATTAGTGCCTAATCGTAAGGAGATAACCCATGGCTCATAAGAAAGCAGGTGGTAGTACTAATAACGGTCGCGATTCCGAGTCGAAACGCCTAGGCGTTAAGCGGTTTGGCGGCCAAGTAGTTAGTGCTGGCAATATCATCGTTCGTCAACGTGGAACTCACTTCCACGCAGGTCCAAACGTAGGTTGTGGTAAAGACCACACTTTGTTTGCTACCGCGGCTGGTACTGTTAAGTTTGAAGTTAAAGGTCCTAAAAACCGTAAGTACGTTACTATTGTAGCGGCTTAAGGCTTTAGAATCTGAAGGTGTCTCGGCACTTTTAAAAAAAGCCCCGCTAAGCGGGGCTTTTTTTATTGAAATTACACTGATCAAGGCGCGAAGCCTTTATCTCGCAGTTGGCGCTGCACGGAGGATGGTATGAAGTTTGTTGACGAAAGTAACGTCATTGTCGAAGCAGGTAAAGGCGGTAATGGTTGCCTCAGTTTTCGGCGTGAGAAGTACGTTCCCCGTGGTGGCCCTGACGGTGGTGACGGTGGTGATGGCGGCAGTATTTATGTGGTGGCCGACGACACCTTAAATACGCTAGTTGACTACCGTTTTCAGCCACGTTACCAGGCTCAGTCTGGCGCGTCGGGTCAAGGCCGTGATTGTACTGGCCATTCCGGTGAAGACATGACGCTTGCAGTACCCGTAGGCACCACCATAGTTGATCGTGATACAGATGAAGTATTGGCTGATTTGGCAGCTAATGGTGAAGTCGTGAAAGTGGCCCAAGGCGGTTTCCATGGTTTAGGCAACACCCGTTTTAAATCCAGTGTTAACCGTGCACCGCGCCAAACCTCTAATGGCTCGCCTGGCGAAAAGCGCAACTTGCGTTTTGAACTTAAAGTTTTGGCCGACGTGGGTTTGTTGGGTTTGCCCAATGCTGGTAAGTCGACCTTTATTCGCGCCGTATCTGCGGCCAAGCCTAAGGTTGCAAACTATCCATTTACTACGCTCACGCCAAACTTAGGTGTGGTGAGCTTGCAGCGTCACCGCAGCTTTGTGTTAGCGGACATCCCTGGTCTTATTGAAGGCGCTGCCGAAGGTGCGGGTTTAGGTATTCAGTTCCTTAAGCATTTGTCGCGCACCAGTTTGTTATTGCATTTGGTCGACATGGCGCCATGGGATGATGTGACGCCTGCAGAAGCGGCTAAAGTGATTGTGCGGGAACTAAAGAAGTTCAGCCCAGCCCTAGCCGACCGTGAGCGTTGGTTGGTGCTTAATAAGCTCGATCTGGTGCCAGAGGACGAGCGTAAAGAGCGCTGTCAGTCGGTGGTCGACGCCCTCGATTGGAAAGGTCCGGTATTTGAGATTGCAGCCATTAATAAGCAAGGCACACAGGCTTTGGCTGGCGAGATTATGGACTTTATAGAAAGCCGTGCTGAGCGCGCCTTAGAAGACCCAGAGTACGCGGCGAAAGAAGCCGACCTCAAACTACGACTTGAGCAAGAAGCCCGCGAGCGGGTGCAGCAGTTTAAGTTAGCGCGCCATCAGCAGCGTCTTGCGGCCCAAGGTGATGATGGCTTAGATGACGATGATTATGACGACGATGACTACGACGTTGAAGTCGAATACACCTATGACTAACCACAAGACGGCCACAAGTGGCCAGCGGTGGGTAGTAAAAATTGGTAGCGCTTTGCTTACCAACGATGGCAAGGGCTTGGATATGCAAGCCATTGCTGGCTGGGTAGACCAGCTGGCCGAACTGCGCCAGCAGGGTGTAGAAATTGTATTGGTATCTTCGGGTGCTATTGCCGAAGGCATGGTGCGTTTGGGTTGGGCTCAAAGGCCTAAAGAAATCCATTTGCTGCAAGCGGCTGCTGCTGTGGGTCAAATGGGTCTAGTGCAGTGTTATGAAGAAAACTTCTCGCGCCATCAAATGCATACTGCGCAAATCCTTCTTACCCATGATGATTTAACCCACCGTGAGCGCTACCTCAATGCCCGTGGTACTTTGCGAGCTTTGGTGAGCCACAATGTTATTCCCGTGGTGAATGAAAACGATACCGTGGTCACCGATGAAATTCGGTTTGGCGATAACGATACCCTAGGTGCTTTAGTGGCTAATCTAGTGGAAGCCGATTTGCTAGTCATACTCACTGACCAAGACGGCCTGTGTGATAAGGATCCAAGACACCATGCCGACGCCAAGTTACTCACTCAAGTGCGTGCCGGAGACCCTGAGTTAATCTCTCTGTCCAGTGGTGCTGCAGGTAGTCTGGGGCGGGGCGGAATGCTCACCAAGGTGCAGGCAGCAAAATTGGCAGCTAGATCAGGTGCCAGCACCATAGTTGCCAATGGTCGCAGCGAAAATATATTACAAAAATTACGCCAAGGTCACACCTTGGGCACTTTGTTTGTGCCAGATCAAGAGCCTTTGCTAGCGCGTAAGCAGTGGCTGGCTGGCCATTTAAAAGCTAAAGGCGAGCTGTACTTAGATGCGGGTGCGACCATGGTGCTGACGCAAAAGGGTAAAAGCCTCTTGGCCGTGGGCGTAAGCCATATCAGTGGCAACTTTAAGCGTGGCGATATGGTGCTGATTAAAGCTCACGACGGACAGACGATTGCCCGTGGCTTAGTTAACTATTCTGTCGATGAAGCTCAAAAAATCAAAGGTTTAGCCAGCAGCGCTATTGAATCTACCTTAGGTTATATGGCCGAATCAGAATTGGTGCACCGCGATAATTTAGTCCTGCTTTAGCAGTATTTAACCAACCTTCTACCGCAAGTCGATTAAAGCCTGCTATATTTTACCCTTACTTGCACTGACTATAGTGCAAGTGTAAATAGGGGAGCTTGGGTGGCTAATTTTGAGCTAATTGGGTTCGATTGTGATGGCGTTTTAGTCGACAGTGAGCGTACCGCCAACGCGGTATTTGCTCAAATTCTGGAAACAGAATGCGGTCTCAAATTTAGTCAAAAAGACATGTTTTGAGTTGTTTGTAGGCCTTCATCTAAGCGTTGTATGGTCATCATTGAAAAAATGCTAAGCCACAAACTGTCAGGTCATTTTGAGCAGATGGGGTTGTTGGTTGATGCCATAGTTCAGTTCAATAAGGGAGGATAAATAATGTGTCGAATTGCAGCCTACATAGGTCCAAAAATTCCTCTTGAAAATATTATCACAGCACCTCAGCATTCACTGCTATTTCAGAGCAGAGACGCCCAAGAATCGAAGGTTAACATGAATGGTGACGGCTTCGGTATTGCCTGGTACGGGCATCAACCTGAGCCTGGGCTTTATCGTGAATGTCTGCCAGCTTGGTCAGACGAGAATCTCATTAGTTTATGTCGGCTCGTGCAATCGCCACTTTTTATTGCCCATGTTCGTGCTTCCACAACGGGCGCGACCATGCGCCCTAATTGCCATCCTTTTGTGTATCAAAACTGGAGTTTCGCGCACAATGGGCAGATTGGTGGCTTTGAATTGATGCAACGGTCTCTGGAGCAACTGCTCGGTGATAACCTATACCAGGCAAGAAAAGGCTCAACGGACTCAGAATTGTTGTTTCTTTTGTTACTGCAGTTTGGTTTACAAGAGTGTGTCCATACGGCTCTAAGCCAAGTCATTGAGCTGCTAGAAGAGACTCGCATAAGGATGTCGATTAGGCAGCCACTGAGAATTGCACTGGCCTTTGCCGATGGTCACAAGTTAATAGGGGTGCGCTACGCTTCCGACCGACATAGCCCGACCTTATATAGATCAAAGAAACTCGATAATGGTGGTAACGCTATTGCCTCGGAACCATTGGATGGCAACCCAGAAAATTGGCTCAAAATTGATCCCTCATCAGTGGTTGAGATTTGTGAAGGGATGGCGCAAGTGCGAAGCTTGGAGTTGTCTATCTAAAGGGGCCTTTCTAGCCCACCCTAGCCTCGGTACAAGCCAAGGCCTGAAGGTGCAACTACTAGGCACAAAAAAACCGGCCTTAGCCGGTTTTTTTAAAGCTTATAAAAAATTATAGAGCTTTGATTTGGGCGTTTAAGCGGCTCTTATGACGAGCGGCTTTATTTTTCTTGAAAATGCCTTTAGAGACACTTTTGTCCATGATTGATACGGCAGTAACGTAGGCGGCTTGGGCAGCTTCTTTGTCGCCAGCGTCAATAGCAGCGATAACTTTCTTTAAGTATGTGCGTGCCATGGAGCGCAGGCTTGCGTTATGACTGCGACGTTTTTCTGACTGGCGAGCGCGTTTCTTTGATCCAGCGGAATTGGCCACGATCTGACTCCTATGTAAATATAATTAAAAAGCTTTGAATATAAGTGTAATCACAGGTTTCAAAGCAGGGTGTTTATGAGGTGCGAAATTATTCCCGTTTGGGCGTCTCTTGTCAACTTAGATTGCGCCTTTTTGGCATAAATATCAGTTCATTTTGGTGTTTTTGCGTTAACATGGGTAAAACGCCTGCACAGACAGCTAAAACAAAGCTGGTTTTGTTACTTTTTAGAGAAATAGATAGCCACACATGAGTTCATCCTTACCTCAGAAAAAGGCCTCTAAAGGCTTGCTTGGCTCAAGCTTAATTGTCGCCAGTATGACCATGTTGTCAAGAGTGCTGGGTTTGCTGCGAGATATTGTTATTGCCACTATGTTTGGTGCTGGTTCCCAGGCGGACGCCTTCTTTGTGGCCTTTAAGATTCCCAACTTCTTACGCCGTTTATTTGCCGAAGGTGCATTTAACCAAGCCTTTGTGCCGGTGTTGGCGCAGATAAGCCAGCAAGGCGATCATCAGCTGCTGAGAGCCATGGTCAGTAAAGTGGCGGGTAGTTTGTTGTTGGTGCTTAGTGGCATTACCTTGTTGGCCTTTGTTGCTGCGCCAGTATTGGCTTTGGTGTTTGCTCCAGGCTTTGCTGATGATGGCGATAAATTGGGTTTAACCGCGGATATGCTGCGCATTACCTTCCCTTACCTGCTGCTGATCTCAATGACTGGCTTTTTGGGTAGTCTGCTCAACCATGCCAAACGTTTTGTTATTCCTGCGCTGACCCCGGTATTGTTGAATATAAGTTTGATTACTGCGGCGCTCTGGTTGGCGCCGCAAATGCGCGTGCCTGTTATGGCCTTAGCTTGGGGTGTGTTGGCCGCAGGCATGCTGCAATTGGCTCTGCAGTTGCCTTTTGTGGCGAGTTTGGACTTGTTGGTAAGGCCCCGCATTGGTTTTTCTGATGCCCGCGTCAAGCAAGTCATGCGGCTCATGCTGCCTGCCATATTTGGCGTTTCCGTGGCGCAAATTAACTTGCTCTTGGATACTGTGCTGGCTTCCTTGTTACAAAGCGGTAGTGTGTCCTGGTTGTATTATTCCGACAGGTTGATGGAATTACCATTAGGCGTGTTTGGTATTGCCATTGCCACGGTTATTTTGCCGGGCTTATCTCGAAGCCATGCGAGCAAGTCACCCCAAGCCTTTAGCTTAACCTTGGATTGGGCTTTGCGCATGGTGTTATTAGTCGGCGTGCCTGCAGCAATAGCCCTAGGCGTGCTAGCCGAGCCCTTGCTGGCTACTCTGTTTCATTATGGCGCCATGGGCGATCGTGACGTATTGCTTAGTGCAGCAAGTCTGCGGGCTTATGCCGTTGGCCTGTTGGCGTTTATGTTAGTGAAGGTGTTGGCGCCAGGCTTTTTTGCCCGTCAAGATATGAAAACGCCGGTACGCATTGGCATTTGGGCCATGGCGGCTAATATGCTGTTTAATTTGTTGTTGGTGTGGGAGTTTGACCATGTGGGGTTAGCCATGGCCACGGCCCTGTCGGCGTTTTTAAATGCCGGCTTGCTGGCACTTGGCTTGTGGCGTCAAAAAATATGGCAGCCTGCGCCTGGCTGGAGTCTGCTTGGGTTGCGCCTTTTGTTGGCCAGTGTGGCGTTATTAGTGGTGATATACATCACTTATGAACCGACGCAGGTATGGCTGGATTGGGGCGTTTGGCAGCGTATTACTCACTTGTCCCTAGTGGTGATATTAGGCGCCTGCGCCTATGGTTTGGCGTTACTGTTAAGCGGTTTGCGCTGGCGTCACTTACAGGGCCCAAAAGAGGCTTAATTTGGCCCTGTATAGGCCCAGACAAGTCGCTTAATGGCATGGGTCTAGTATATAATACTCGGCTTATTTTATACTGATGGAACTCTATGGAATTTATTCGTGGTCTTTATAACCTCAAGCCGGAACACCGCGGCTGTGTGGCGACCATTGGTAATTTCGATGGCGTGCATTTGGGGCACCAGCGGGTACTTCGTCAAGTTAAGTTGCAAGCCGTAATGCAGGGTGTGCCAGCGGTGGTGATCTTGTTTGAACCCCAGCCCTTAGAGTACTTTGCAAAGGATCAAGCACCACGGCGTATTACCCGCCTGCGGGAGAAGCTACGCTTGCTCGAAGGTCATGGTATTGATCGGGTCTTGTGCCTACGTTTTGATGCTCGCCTGTTGAGTTTAACGGCGCATGATTTTATCGACCAGTTATTGGTTAGTGGTTTGGCGGTGAGTCATTTTGTAGTGGGTGATGATTTTCGTTTTGGCAAAGACCGGGTAGGTGACTTTAGCCTGTTGCAAGCGGCAGGATCACACCATGGATTTGTTGTGCAAAATACCGAAACTTGTGTGCTTGATGGCGAACGAATTTCCAGCACGCGCATACGCAACGCCTTAGATGAGCACGATTTAGCCGCGGTTGAACGTTTTATAGGCCGGCCCTTCATTATTAGTGGCAAGGTTGCTTATGGCCAGCAACTGGGTCGCAAGTTGGGCGTGCCAACGGCCAATATTCGGCTGCAAAAACCACGTCCAGCATTACAAGGTGTGTATGCCACCTTGGTACATGGTTTGCGTGAGCAACCCATTGCTAGTGTGGCAAACATTGGATATCGGCCTACTGTGGCTGGCGTACAGCCTCAATTAGAAGTGCACTTGTTCGATTTTAATGGCGATATTTATGGCCGGAACATTAGTGTTGAGGTGTGCAAGTTTATCCGCAACGAGCAAAAGTTCGACGGTCTAGAGCAGTTAAAAGCACAAATAGAACGAGATATGCAGGTGGCTAGAGAGTTTTTTTCCACGGCTGCATAAATATACATTTGATTACATGAAGAAGCGAAACTAAGCATGAGCAACCATAAATCCACCTTGAACTTACCGCAAACCGACTTTCCCATGCGCGGTAACTTAGCCCAACGTGAGCCTAAAATACTCAAAAAGTGGCAGGACATGGATCTGTACAATATGTTGCGGGCAGCAGGTAAAGGGCGTGAGCAATTTATTTTGCATGATGGCCCTCCTTACGCCAATGGCGACATTCATATTGGTCATGCGGTTAACAAAATCCTTAAGGACATCATCGTTAAGTCCAAGACCTTAAGTGGTTTTGACGCGCCTTATGTGCCGGGCTGGGATTGCCATGGTTTACCTATTGAGCACAAAGTTGAACAAAAAATTGGTAAAGCTGGGCATAAGGTTAGCCATGCCGTGTTCCGTGAAAAGTGCCGCGTTTATGCTGAAAAACAGGTGGCCGGTCAAATGCTCGACTTTGTGCGTTTGGGCATCATTGGTGACTGGGCAAACCCTTACAAGACCATGCGTTTTGAAACCGAAGCTAATATCATCCGCTCGTTAGGCAAAATTGTTGAAAATGGGCATCTAGTTAAGGGCTACAAGCCAGTTTACTGGAGCGTAGTAGGTGCCTCTGCCCTGGCAGAAGCCGAAGTTGAATACCAAGACAAAGTCTCCTTGTCCATTGACGTGCGCTATAACGTGATGAATCAACAGGCATGGAATAACGCCTTTGGCGTGAGCACGCAGTTACCTACATCCGTAGTGATCTGGACCACCACCCCTTGGACCTTGCCTTCAAGCCAGGCTGTGAGTGTGCACCCCGAACTGGATTACGTGCTAGTGCAAGTAAATGGCGAGTGTCAGGTGTTTGCCAAAGACTTGTTGGTCAGCGCTATGGCGCGTTATGACATAACAGATTACCAAGTTCTGGGCCAAGCCAAGGGCCAGGTCTTAGAGCATCTGCTGCTTCAGCATCCTTTCTATGACGAGCGCCAAGTCCCCGTCATTCTGGGCGATCATGTGACCACCGAAGCCGGTACGGGTAGCGTACACACCTCGCCAGATCATGGTGTGGATGACTTTAACGTGGGTCGTACCTATGGCATTGGCACCCTCAACCTGGTTGACGATAACGGTGTCTTTATTGATGCTGCTGGTGAATTTGCTGGAGCCCATGTATATAAAGTAGACACTCAAGTGGTTGCTGCCTTAGAAGCTCACAACACCTTGGTGCATCAAGCTAAAATCACCCACAGTTATGCCCATTGCTGGCGCACTAAAACCCCATTAATTTATCGCGCCACACCGCAATGGTTTATTTCCATGTCGGAAAACGGCTTGTTAGAAAAGGCACTTGAGGCTATTAAGCAAGTGGCTTGGCATCCGGAGTGGGGCGAAGCGCGTATTGCAGGCATGCTTTCCTCCAGCCCAGACTGGTGTGTTTCTCGCCAGCGTACTTGGGGGGTGCCGATTACCTTGTTTGTGAATCGCCAGACCCAAGAACTACATCCGCGCACCGCGCAGCTGTTTGAGGAAGTGGCACAAAGAGTTGAGAAAAAGGGCATCGACGCTTGGTTTGAACTGGATGCTGCCGAGTTGTTGGGCGACGAAGCCGCAGATTACCAAAAAGTCACCGATACCATGGATGTGTGGTTTGACTCAGGCACCACTCATTTCTCGGTATTGGAACAGCGTCCAGAGCTACGTTTTCCTGCCGACTTATACTTAGAGGGTTCGGATCAGCATCGCGGCTGGTTCCAATCTTCCCTCAAGACGTCCATTGCCATGCATGGCGTGGCGCCTTATAAAGGCGTATTGACCCACGGCTTTACTGTGGATGGCCAGGGCCGCAAGATGTCCAAGTCCATCGGTAACGTCATGTCGCCGCAAAAAGTGTGCAACACCTTAGGTGCCGACATCATTCGTCTATGGGTTGCCTCTTCGGACTTTAGCGCCGAAATGGCGGTCTCCGACGAAATCTTGAACCGTACGGCCGATGCCTACCGGCGCATTCGTAATACCGCCCGCTTCTTGTTGTCTAACCTAAGTGGTTTTGAACCTAGCCAAAATTTAGTGGCAGCGGATGACATGTTGGCATTAGATCAGTGGGTATTAGGCCGAGCGGCTGTTTTGCAAACAGAAATTGAAAGCGCCTACCATAGCTATAACTTCCATGCTGTGTATCAAAAGATTACCCACTTCTGTTCCCAAGATTTGGGCGGTTTCTATTTAGATATTATTAAGGATCGCCAATACACTTGCGCTGCCGATAGCCTTGCCCGTCGCTCTGCGCAAACGGCCATGTACCACCTAATAGAAACCTTAACTCGCTGGATTGCCCCCATCTTGAGCTTTACTGCCGATGAGTTATGGGAGCATTTACCGGGCGAAAGAGCGGCATCGGTACAGCTGGATTTATGGTACCCCATACCACTGGCGCAAGCCTCGGCAATGGACGCAGACTACTGGAAGCAAATCATGACGGTGAAACAGGCCGTCAATAAAAGTCTAGAGGCTCAGCGTAGCGAAGGCGTGATCGGTGGCTCGTTAAGCGCTGAAATCACCTTGTATGCGGCCCCAGCGCTATATCAGCAATTGGCTAAATTAGAAAATGAATTACGCTTTGTGTTACTGACTTCGTCGGCGACACTGGTGGCCGATGAGCACCATGGTATTAACACAGACCTAGACGGCCTGCGCATTGATATTCAAGCTTCGAAGCATACTAAGTGTGAGCGTTGCTGGCACCACCGTGAAGATGTTGGCGCTGTGGCAGCAGAGCCTGAACTGTGTGGGCGTTGTATTGATAACATTAGTGGAGATGGCGAGGTGCGCCACTTTGCCTAAGCTTAACGCGCTTAATGAGGCGGCCAGTTTTTCTGTGTCTGCGCTGAAGCGCTTTGCACTGTTAATTGTGCTTTTGTGGTGCTTAGACCTATTGCTTAAATGGTGGGTAACCCAGCAGTTTGATTATGGTGAAAGGCTCAATATTCTGCCCCTGTTCGACTTGGTGTTAGTTCACAATACGGGCGCAGCATTTAGTTTTTTGGCGGACCAGTCAGGGTGGCAACGGTGGCTTTTGGCGGCCTTGGCTATGGGTATTAGTGCTTGGTTAGTTGTTTGGCTCAAACGTACACCCAGCAGCCACACTTTGCTTGGTTTGAGCTTAAGTCTAGTATTGGCAGGAGCCCTAGGTAATTTGTCAGACCGTTTGCTTAACGGTTATGTGGTGGACTATTTGTTGGTCTATTACCCGCCTTATTATTTTCCTGCATTTAACCTTGCAGACAGCATGATTTTTGTTGGTGTAGTGGGCTTATTCATCGACTTTTGGCAAACCTCTAAGGACCAGCAAGCGTGACACAATCTATTGATTCTAGCTCCCAAGTAACTTTGAATTTTGCCCTCCATCACGTCAATGGTGAGACTATCGACTCCACCTTCGACAAAGGCAGTGTGCAGCTGACCATGGGCGATGGCAATTTGTTAGCGGGCTTTGAAGCCTGTTTGTTGGGCTTGGTTGCAGGTGACCATAAAACTTTTATCGTGCCGCCTGAACAAGGTTTTGGGCAGCATAATCCGGCTAACCTGCAATACCTAAAGCGCCATCAGTTTGGCCCCGACATGGTGTTAGAAAAAGGCCTTGTAGTGAGCTTTTCTGATGCCGCTAATACCGAACTTCCCGGCGTTGTAAAAGCCATTGATGGCGATGATGTTACCATGGATTTCAACCATCCCTTGGCTGGTGTTGAGCTCAAGTTCGAGGTGGAAATTCTAGCTGTTTCACCCTAAGGCTTAACTCCGCAGCTGGTCGTCAAAAGCAAAAACTAGTCTACACTTAAGACAGCAGCCAATAAGGATGTTGTCATGCACCTATGCCCCCATAAACCACCTTTTCATAAACGATTACCCCATTTTTGCGGCGCATGGAGTTTACTCGAGCTGCTTGTTGTGCTTTCACTTATGGCCATTATTGCGGCCATGGCTGGGCCAAAATTACTCACATCGTGGCGCCTTCAGCAGCTGCACGATGAGCGCCAAAGGCTAGTTCAACAACTTCATTTTGCTCGTTTAACAAGCCTGCAAGCAAACGCTAAAGTCAGCCTGTGCTGGGCACCTGAATGTGGCAGTTCTGAACATTTTTTAATCTACCAAGATGGCAATAACGATGGCCAGTGGCAAAACACAGAAACTAGCCTGTCCCGTTGGCAGCTGCCCGTTGGTCTTTACCTAACATTCAACCGGGGCTCCCAAATTAGTTTTAATGGCGCTGGTAATACCGCGCAGTCTGGCACTTTGGTTGTTTGTGCCGCCGGGCAGAATCAAGGCCTGTCTCTTATTTTGTCCTCTAGTGGCCGGCTGCGGCAGGGCGATGCCACATGCGAATAAACTCAATGGTACGCAGTATTGCGGGTGGACAGCGAGGCTTCGCTTTGCTAGAAGTGCTGTTAGCCCTTGGCTTATCCAGCGTTATGTTGCTGGTGCTCTATAATGCGCAACGCCATAGCCAAGCCGTGCTGGTCTATAGTCAGCAGTTATACCATGCCAATCAACTCTTGCTACAAGTGGCTAGCCAAGTTTGGGCCTACCCGCAGCATTATTTTTTGTTATCTCAAAATCCCCAAGCTGCTAATGGCTTGTGCCTAGCTGGGCAGTATTGTAATCCAACAGCCATGGTGCAAGCGTGGGCGCTTTATTGGCAACAGCAATATGATCAGCATATGCCTGAGGGCGAGCTGAACATAGCCTGCGATAGAACTTGTGCTGTCGGTCACAGCCTGTCAATCCGATTAACTTGGCACCAGCCTTTAGCTGTAGCGAGCGGTGAATGCCTAGCGGGGGTGGCATGCCTAAGTCTCAACATCAAACTCTAGTCAGACCCATAAACCAGGCCAGACAGGCAGGTTTTAGTTTGGTGGAATTAATATTAAGCACTGGTTTGGCTGCCATGATGATGGCAGCGCTCATGGCAAGTTTAATGCAGTTTAATCGGCATAAGTTAGTGGCTCAGGTGGTGATCAACAAGCAATCTCAGGGCCAGCTAGCCACAGCACAAATTTTGCGAGATTGGGCTGATGTGTGTGCACCAGGGGTTGCTGCGGGCAGCGCGGAATTAATTTCACTGCGGCGTTTATACAAGGGCCAGTGTGTGGCCTACAGTTATGGTTTTAATGCCTCCAGTTATAGCCTTAAACGGCGTCGAGCCAGTGGTCGTTACAGTAGTTTTTTAGCCCAGGTTGAGTCTGTGGCGCTATATTATGGGGTGGACTCCGATGGCGATTGTCGCCTAGATCAATGGCATAACAGCTATCTACAAGGCCAAGGTGAGGCCCTACATCAAGTTAGGGTAATGCTAACCATGCGTTCACCCGCTAGTAGTCAGCTGCGGGCACAGGGCGATAGTTGGTTATGGCATGACACAGATGATGTGGTGTTACATAAGGTAGAAACCATTTGGCAAGTGCCTCATGACTGCAGTTAACAGGCTTAGCCCTAGGGAGAAGCAGCAAGGCTGGCTGTTATTGGCAGTGTTGGTTGTGGTGTTGCTAGTGGCAGCCGGTGCGGCCATGTTGATGTCACAAGCTCAATTAGGCTTGCGCAGTGCCAGGCAAGAACATCAAGCGCTACAACAGCGTATTGATTTGTGGCCGCCCATGTTAGCCAGCAGAGAGTACAGCAGGAAGGGCGATGATGTTGAATAAGCAAAAGGCATTTAGCTTATTAGAATTATTACTTGTGTTGGCATTAGTGGCTGTACTGTTGGCTTTTGCTTTGCCTGCATGGCAGCAACATCAACGCATGGCAGGGCGACAACAAGCGTGGTTGCAGCTGCAGCGCATAGGCTTGCAACAGGAGATGTGGTATCTGCAACAAGGCACTTACTGTGACGATATGTCTTTGCTGACACCAGCTCCAGAACAAATTCTTTACGACTATCAAGTGCAAGTATCGGCAACTACATATCTGCTGTCTGCGACGGCTAAAGCTAATGGGCCTCAGGCGAACGACTCCCAATGTCAGCGGTTAACCCTAGCATCTGACGGCGAAACTAAAAGCTATAGTAAAACCAGTGAATCATGGGCCTGCAACTGAGCAAATACTCTGTGTTATAGGGTAAAATAGGTTTTTCATTTCTTGGACCATAGGCCATGAGCGCTTCACAACAAGACAGGATTATTACGGCCCTACACACCTTGCCGACAATAGACATTGCCGCCGAGGTGAATAAGCGTGTTGAGTTTCTTAAGCGTTGCCTTAATACCGCAGGCGTTAAAGTGTTGGTGCTGGGTTTATCAGGAGGTGTGGACTCCACTACGGCGGGTAAATTGGCACAACTAGCGTGTGATCAGCTCAATCAAACCCATAATAGCAGCGACTATAAATTTATTGCCGTGCGTTTGCCTTATGGCGTGCAAGCCGATGAGGATGATGCACAAATGGCCATGGACTTTATCCAGCCAAGCAAGCGAGTCACTGTAAATATTGAAGCCATGGTTAAGGGTTTGGATTTAGCGGCGCAAGAGCTAGTCCAGGAAATTAGCCTAGGCGCACATAAGCTGGATTTTTCACGGGGCAATAACAAAGCTCGGGCCAGGATGAGTGCTCAATATTATGTTGCCAGCTTGCTTAATGGTTTAGTTATTGGCACCGACCACGCCGCCGAAGCTATTACCGGTTTCTTTACTAAGCACGGTGATGGTGCGTGTGATATTGCACCTTTGTTTGGCTTAAATAAACGCCAAGTACGTGGCGTTGCTGCGTACTTGGGCGCGCCAGAAAACTTGGTTAAGAAAATACCCACAGCAGATTTGGAAGAACATAATCCGCAGCAGGCAGACGAGGACTCTCTGGGTCTTAGCTATGATCAGATTGATGATTATTTGGAAGGTAAGGCAATTGATGCCACTGCTCAAGCTCAGTTAGAACAGCGCTATCGTCAAACAGAACACAAGCGCCAAGGCCCAATTACCTTATATTGTCAGTGGGCGCTTTAAGGGCTTATTTGACTACTGGACTAGTCGTCAAATAAGCCAAAGGTTAAGCGGCTAAACCAAGAGCGTTTGACGGGTGCCTCGCTAGCCTCGTCTGACGCAGGAGTGGCACTGCTGTTAGCTGCTGCAGCCGCGCCAAAGTTAGCATCAAGCACTCGTTGAGCGTTGTTGGCGTTATCGAGTAAGCCCAATTCTGTGTAGGCTTGCACCATGATGGTTAATGCTGTTTCTACAGCCGGGGTAAGCTGGTAGTTTTCCACCACGTATTTGGCGCGATTGGCTGCTGCTAACCAAGCATTACGTGAAATGTAATAGTTGGCAACGTGAATTTCATGTTTGGCCAACAGGTTGCGTAGATACACCATACGCACGCGAGAGTCGGCTGCATATTGGCTGTTAGGGAAACGCTGTAATAAGGTGGCAAAGTCGGTAAATGAGTCCCTAGCTGCACCAGGGTCTTTCTTGGCTTTATCCGTGCCTAAATATTGATCAAAGGCGCCTTTGTTTTCTTCAAACGCGGTTAAGCCTTTAAGGTAATAGGCATAATCCACGTGCTCGTGGTCTGGGTGCAGGCGGATAAAGCGCGCGGCGGCGGCCTTAGCTGCCGCAGGTTGGCTGCTGCGGTAGTAGGCATACACTAGTTCTAATTGTGCCTGTTGCGAATAGCGCCCATAGGGGTAACGAGCTTCCATGGCTTCTAGGTCGGTAATGGCAGGGCGGAAGTTGCCTGCTTGCAGCTTGACCATGGCGCTAGCATACAGCTCAGCCTCTGGTTTAACCTCTTCAATTACTGGCTCTTTACTATTGCTAGAGCATGCGCCAAGCATTAGGCCAGCGAGCATAAGCCCTATGATCTGTAGGGAGCGGATAGAGCGGGTGTGTCGCATAGTGTATTAATCGCCTATTTCAAAGAGGGCTGAGTATATCATTGTCTGTTATTAATCTCGCTGATTAATAGACAGCGTAATTGTCTGTAAATACTGTACAATAAGGCCCTAGTTTAATATGCCAGCTCTGCTTGCGCCAATCATAGTCTTAGATAGTCTTATAATGCACGAAACAATTTCCCTCCAAGCCAAGGTTGACCCAGAATGGGCCGGTATGCGTGTCGATCAAATCGCAGCTTTGGCATTTTCAGAATACTCTCGTTCGCGCTTGAAGAAGTGGATAGAAGAAGGCGACATTCTCGTCAATGGTAAACAACTACGGCCCAGAGAAAAGCTCTATGGTGGTGAGAAGATCACCTTAGAGTGTAAGATCGAAATTCAGGAACGCTGGCAGCCTGAGCCCATCGACATTGATATTGTTTACGAAGATGAACACATTTTGGTGCTTAATAAAGCCGCGGGCTTAGTCGTGCATCCCGCTGCTGGCCACCATGGTGGCACCTTGTTGAATGCTTTGTTGCACCACTGCCCCCAGCTTAATGCTGTGCCACGGGCGGGCATTGTGCATCGGTTAGATAAAGATACCACGGGTTTAATGGTAGTAGCGAAAACCATACCCGCGCAAACCGCTCTGGTTGCACAGCTGCAAGACCGCAGTATGGGGCGTGAATATGAAGCCGTAGTCAAAGGTGTACTGACTGGCGGTGGTACGGTGGAAGAGGCCATGGGCCGTCACAGCCGTAATCGCCTAAAAATGGCTGTTTCTGCCATGGGTAAAGAAGCCATCACTCATTATCGAGTATTGCGCCGCTTTCGTGCCCACACCCACATCCGCTTGAAATTGGAAACCGGGCGCACACATCAAATTCGGGTGCACATGACCCACATTAATTATCCAATTCAGGGTGATCCGCTGTACGGAGGCCGCCAGCGCTTGCCTAAGGGTTGTGAAGAGGAGTTTCTTGATTGCCTGCGCGGCTTTAAACGCCAAGCCCTGCATGCCAAGCGTTTAGAGCTAATGCACCCCATTACCCATGAAGACATGGAGTGGGAAGTGGATTTGCCAGACGACATGATTGGTTTGCTGAAGCAGCTTGTTATTGATATCAAACTTAACCCAGAAACACGCTTTTAATGTTGCACCAGGGCCAGCACTCGCGTTACTTAACCGCGGACTGGCCCGCTCCCTCTAACATTCGAGCGATTTCTACTTACCGTGATTTGCAGGCCCATGAGTCACCCCTTGGCTTAGCAGGTTTTAATCTGGCTCGTCATGTGCAGGACCAGCCAGAGCGAGTTGCACAGCATCGCTTGCAGCTACAACAAGACTTTGACTTACAACGCCAACCCTTTTGGCTTAACCAAACCCATTCTACGAAGTTACTTCGACTGCCCGCCAAGCCGGGTTTATACGAGGCTGATGGTAGTTTTACTCAGGCCAAAAATTGGCCCTGTGTGGTGATGACTGCTGATTGCCTGCCAGTGTTGTTATGCAATACACAAGGTACACAAGTGGCGGCAGTGCATGCGGGCTGGCAGGGCTTAGCTGCGGGTATTGTAGGCAAAGCAGTGGCGCAATTTACGCAACCCTCGCAAGTGATGGCATGGCTAGGACCGGCCATTGGCCCTGGTTCTTTTGAGGTGGGTGCTGATGTGCTGCGGGCCTTTGCAGTAGATCCCTCAAATACAGCTCATGAACTCTTTACCCCAGTGCAGGGTAAGCCTAATAAATGGTTGGGCAACCTCTATGCACTAGCGCGCAAAGAGCTTGCTGGCTTAGGTGTAACCCATATATACGGTGGTCAGCACTGCACCATGTCTGATTCAGCACGTTTTTATTCCCATCGTCGCGATGCCACAAGTGGCCGCATGGCCAGTCTTATATGGATGATTTAGACTTTGCTAATGTTGTTGGCCTGAGTGCTTGAAATTCATTATCAAGACCCCATAAATTAAACACAAGTTAATTACCACGACATCTTATTCAGACTGCCTGAAAAGCTCTGACGGGTATTATTGAGGTTTGATTATGCGTTTTGAAAAACTCACCAGCCGTTTGCAAGAAGCCGTAGGCGAAGCCCAGTCATTGGCCCTCTCTCTGGATCACCAGTTTATAGAATCCGAGCATATGCTCAGTGCTTTATTACAGCAGCAGAGCGGTTCGGCTCAGTCTTTGTTGGTTCAGGCTGGGGCCGACATGCCCATGCTAAAAACCAAACTCAGCCAACGCCTAAATAATATGGCCAAGGTGGCCAATGATGATGGCGATGTGCACTTTGGTAATGGTTTAGCACGCTTGTTTAATATGGCCGAAAAAGCCGCCGGTAAATTGGGTGATAAGTTCATTTCCAGTGAACAGATGATTGTGGCTCTTGTGCAAGACAAAAGTGGTGTGGGTGCCCTGTTAAAGCAAGCTGGAGTGGGTGTTGCTAAGCTAACCCAAGCCATCAATAAACTGCGTGGTGGTGATAAAGTTAACAGCCAAGGTGCTGAAGACGAACGTCAGGCCTTAGATAAATTCACTATAAACCTTACCCAGCTTGCCGAAGAAGGCAAGCTCGACCCTGTTATTGGTCGTGACGATGAAATTCGGCGGGCTATTCAAGTGCTGCAACGCCGTACCAAAAACAATCCAGTGATGATTGGCGAGCCAGGAGTGGGTAAAACCGCCATTGTTGAAGGTTTAGCGCAACGCATTGTTAATGGTGAGGTGCCCGAGGGCTTGTTGGGTAAGCAAGTGTTGTCCCTTGATATGGGAGCTTTGATTGCCGGTGCTAAATACCGCGGCGAGTTTGAAGAGCGGCTAAAAAGTGTACTTAAGGAACTCAGCAAACAAGAAGGCAACATCATCTTGTTTATTGACGAAATTCATACCATGGTCGGTGCAGGTAAAGGTGAAGGGGCCATGGATGCAGGTAATATGCTCAAACCAGCCTTGGCTCGCGGCGAATTACACTGTTTAGGTGCTACAACTCTGGATGAGTACCGCCAATACATTGAAAAAGACGCGGCTTTAGAACGTCGTTTTCAAAAAGTATTTGTAGGCGAACCCAGCGAGCAAGCCACCATAGCAATTTTGCGGGGCTTAAAGGAACGCTATGAACTGCATCATGGGGTAGATATCACCGATTCTGCGATTATTGCTGCCGCCCGTTTGTCGCAACGCTATATTACTGACCGGCAATTGCCAGACAAGGCCATCGATTTAATAGATGAGGCCGGCAGTCGTATTCGTATGGAAATGGATTCTAAACCAGAAGTCATGGATAAGCTTGAACGGCATATGATTCAATTGAAGATTGAACGTGAGGCTTTGAGCAAAGAAACAGATAAAGCGGCGGCGGCTAGATTAAAAGATTTGGATGACGAATTGGCACAGCAAGAGAAAGAGTTTGCCGATTTGTTGGAGATCTGGAATGCCGAAAAAGCTGCAGTGTATGGTGTGCAGCGAGTCAAAGAAGACTTAGAAAGTGCCCGTCAAGAACTAGAAGTGGCACGCCGTAATAGTGACTTAGGGCGCATGTCAGAATTACAGTATGGCCTGCTCCCAGAGCTAGAAAAACAACTTGAAGCGGCCCATGAAGCCGAAGACGTTGAGACTGTATTGTTGCGCAGCAAGGTGGGTGAGGAAGAAATTGCCGAAGTGGTGAGTATGTGGACTGGTATTCCCGTCAGCCGTATGTTGGCTGAAGAGCGAGAAAAGTTGTTGAATATGGAAGATGTGTTGCATGGCCAAGTGATTGGTCAGGCGGAAGCTGTGTCGTGCGTGTCTAATGCGGTACGCCGGTCACGCTCTGGTTTGTCCGACCCTAATCGCCCCAATGGTTCCTTCTTGTTTCTCGGCCCAACGGGTGTAGGTAAAACAGAGCTGTGCAAAGCTTTGGCTACTTTTCTGTTTGATACCGAAGAAGCCATGGTGCGTATAGACATGTCTGAATTTATGGAAAAGCACTCCGTAGCGCGTCTCATTGGCGCGCCTCCGGGTTATGTTGGCTATGAATCGGGTGGTTACCTTACCGAAGCCGTTCGGCGCAGGCCTTATTCGGTGTTATTGTTGGATGAGGTGGAAAAAGCCCATCCAGATGTGTTCAATATTCTATTGCAGGTGTTGGAAGATGGCAGGCTTACCGATGGTCAAGGCCGAACTGTGGATTTTCGCAATACGGTCATTATTATGACCTCTAATTTGGGTTCCGATGTCATCCAAACCATGACCGATGAAAGTCAGTATGAGGCAATGCGATCACAGGTGCTAGAAATAGTAGGCACTCACTTTAGGCCAGAACTGCTAAATCGGATTGATGAGCTGGTGGTATTCCACCCGTTAGCCAAAGAGCACGTGCGTGCCATTGCTGAAATTCAGTTAATGCGTTTGCATGGGCGTTTACAAGAACACGATTTGAGCTTAGAGCTTACGGATGCCGCAAAAAGCTTGTTGGTGGAAGAGGGTTTTGATCCTGTGTATGGCGCAAGGCCTTTAAAGCGTGCGATTCAACGGTGTTTGGAGAATCCGCTGGCGCAGGAGTTATTGGCTGGTAAATACTTGCCTGGGCAAATTATATTGGTTGATGTGGAGGCTCAAAAGCTCACTTTTGCGGTGGCTCAAAAACACTAACTTTGCGCGTTACTTTGAGCCTAGCCTAGGCCTTGCGGGGGTGTGGTTTAATACATGGCCTTTTCATCGCGCACAACTTCACGCAACACTTCTAAAAATAGCTTGTCGGCATCACTGTGCTCGGCAGGTATTTTCACGTTGGTGGTGTCAGAAATTTGCTGAGCAATTTTTTGGTTGGCATTATCTTCGTCGATAAGGCTGCGGGTAATGGCTAAGGATTGAGGGATTATTTCTGGCTCAACCAATATTTTTTTTAAGAAAATACGCAGTTCTTCAATGGCACGGTCGCGATTTCGTAGCTCTAAACTGGACATGGGATTACCTCAAACTAAAACGTTTTGCTATTTGTTCAACACTATACCACCAAATCTTAATGGTAGGCTTGAAAAGAAGCTCTGTTTTATGCCTAAGCTATTGAAATAATGGGCTTGACGTGTGAAAATTCCAGCTTTAGGTTGATGCACATGTCGCGCAGGAGATCCCTCGCGTTTGTGATACGGTAAGCAGTACCCTTTCGCTTGTCTGCCCTGAGTTTTATACACATCGCAACCCGATGTTGTCCTTACTCCGAGCGTCACCACATTAGGCACATTCGTGCCTGCACGATTTTGCGGTCTGGCTACAAGCGCTGCCCGTGAGCTATCGATGGTATCTTGAGACTGATCTCAGACAAATAATTTCCGCATACTAGTAATGCGGTGAGAGGATAATATAGTGGAAATGCTTTCCGGCGCAGAAATGGTGATCCGTAGCCTGCAGGATCAAAAAATTGAATATATATACGGTTACCCAGGGGGTTCTGTATTACATATATATGACGCCTTGGCTCAACAAGAGCAAATTAAACACATTCTAGTAAGGCACGAACAAGCCGCAACCCACATGGCCGATGCCTATGCTCGTGCCACTGGTGAGCCAGGTGTAGTGCTAGTCACTTCGGGCCCAGGCGCCACCAACGCCATTACCGGTATTGCCACAGCGTTTATGGACTCCATTCCTATGGTGGTTCTTTGTGGTCAGGTGCCCAGCACCTTGATAGGCGAAGATGCCTTCCAAGAAACCGACATGATGGGCGTTTCTCGGCCAGTGGTAAAACACAACTTCGCGGTTAAGCACCCGTCTGAAATCCCCATGATAATCAAAAAGGCCTTCTACATTGCTAGTAGTGGCCGCCCTGGGCCAGTGGTAATTGATATTCCCAAGGATATGACCACGCCCACGGACAAGTTTGAATACGTGTACCCCGAAACGGTTTCCATGCGCTCTTACAATCCTGCCACTCGCGGTCATAGTGGCCAGATCAAGAAAGCCGTCGAGCTTTTGTTAAACTCTCGCCGGCCGGTAATTCTTGTGGGTGGAGGTACAGTGGGTGGTAAGGCCACGGCTGAAGCCACCGAGTTAGCGCGCACCTTAAACTTTCCTGTTAGTAGCACCCTTATGGGGCTAGGCGGTTACCCGTCTACGGATCGTCAGTGGGTAGGTATGCCTGGTATGCATGGCACCTTTGAAGCTAACACAGCGCTGCATCATTCAGATTTAATTTTGAGTATTGGTGCGCGCTTTGATGATCGCGTGACCAACTCCACGGAAAAGTTTTGCCCCACGGCAAAGATTATTCATATTGATATTGATCCATCGTCTATTTCCAAAACCATCGCTGCCGATGTGCCTATTGTAGGTCCCGCCAAAAGTGTATTGTTGGAAATGTTGGCCTTGCTGGCTAAGAGTGATAAACAGCCAGACGCTGACGCTTTGGCGGCTTGGTGGCAGCAAATTGACCAGTGGCGCGAACGTCATGGTGGCCGTTACGAGCTTAATGACAATGGCTTGCTTAAGCCGCAGCGAGTGATCGAAGCCTTATACGAGGTCACCAAAGGTGATGCTTATGTTTGTTCTGATGTGGGTCAGCATCAAATGTTTGCCGCGCAATATTATAAGTTCGACAAGCCCAATCGTTGGATTAACTCCGGCGGCCTAGGCACCATGGGTTTCGGCTTCCCCGCCGCCATGGGCGTAAAGTTACAATTCCCAGACGCCGATGTGGTGTGTGTTACCGGCGAAGGCAGTTTTCAAATGAATCTACAAGAGTTCTCTACTTGTAGTCAATATAATATTCCGGTGAAGATTGTGTGTTTAAACAACCAGTCTTTAGGCATGGTGCGTCAGTGGCAAGACATGAACTACGAAAGTCGTCATTCTCAGTCCTACATGAAGTCATTGCCCGACTTCCATAAATTGACCGATGCCTATGGCCATCAGGCCATTACCGTAAAAACTGAGGCAGAGTTAATTCCGGCCTTAGAGCGGGCCTTTGCCATGAAAGATGAATTGGTGTTCCTCGATGTTCACGTTGACCCAGCCGAGCACGTGTACCCCATGCTTGTGCCAAAGGCATCCATGCGTGACATGTGGTTGAACAAGACGGAGAGAACTTAATGAGGCATATTATTGCAGTTTTGTTGGAAAACGAAGCTGGCGCTTTGTCTCGTGTTGTTGGTCTGTTTTCTCAGCGTAACTTCAACATCGAAACCTTAAACGTTTCACCCACAGAGGACCCAACCCTATCCCGCTTAACGGTGACAACTACGGGCAGTGATCGAGTCATTGAGCAAATCACCAAACAACTGAATAAGTTGATTGAGGTGGTTAAACTGGTCGATTTGACCGAAGGCGAACACATCGAGCGGGAAATGATGTTGATCAAGCTCAAAGCTACGGGCCAGCACCGTGATGAAGTGAAGCGCACGGTGGATATTTTTCGGGGTCAGATTGTTGATGTTACCAGTAGCATTTATACGGTACAGTTGACTGGTGATCAGGTTAAGTTGGATGCCTTCATCAACGCCATTGGCGAATCTTACGTGCTGGAAACCGTACGTACAGGTGTTTCTGGCATCGCCCGAGGCGATAAAGTGCTGAGTATCTAGTTCGCTGTATGAGTATCGCAAAAGGCCGTTATGACGGCCTTTTGTTTGTGCATGGTTTTTTTCTGCATTGGCGACAAGCCATGCTAAACTAGCCGCAATTCCTTTACCGAGTCATAGATTCATGAGTCAATATTTTCCCGAACAGCCTAATAAGCCAGACCAAAATGAAGAAGTAGTAGTAAAGAAGCCGGCCAAGGGGGTGTATTTATTGCCCAATAGCTTGACTACAGCTTCCTTGTTTTCAGGTTTCTATGCAGTTGTTTCCGGTATGAGTGGTAACTTCGAGAATGCCGCCATTGCCATCTTTATCTCCATGATTTTAGATACCCTAGACGGCCGCGTGGCACGTTTAACCAATACCTCAAGTAAGTTTGGTGCTGAATACGATAGCCTGGCTGATGTGGTGGCCTTTGGTGTGGCGCCAGCGTTGATATTATTTTCTTGGTCACTGCAAAGTCTGGGTAATTTTGGTTGGGTAGCTGCCTTTATTTACGTGGCGGGTGGAGCTTTACGTTTGGCTCGCTTTAATGTGCAGTTGGAAATAACTGATAGCCGCTACTTTATAGGCTTGCCTATTCCGGCTGCGGCCGGTGTTATGGCTGGTATGGTATGGACAGGCGTCGATTACGGCGTAGATGGAGAAAGTATAAGTTATTTGGTGGCCGGTGCTACGGCTATACTGGGTTTGCTGATGGTGAGTAACTTTAAGTACTACAGCTTTAAAGATTTGGACCTAAAGGGTAAGGTGCCCTTTGTGGCTTTGTTGGCCGTAGTGCTAGTGTTTGCTATTTACTCGCTACAGCCCCCCATCTTGCTGGCGTTGACCTTCCTGGGCTATGCGGTATCGGGCCCTGTGTGCTGGTTATTTAAAATAGGCCGCTAAGCTTTGGCTTATAAACCTTAGGCTATAGAAGGCTAATAAAAAAAGGCGCTCTTGAGCGTCTTTTTTATGTTTATTGGCATTTGCCCCTTGTGCTTTATGCAGCGATGGATATAATGGCGCTCCCTTGTTAGAGGGGCCTTTGATAAGCCATGCGCAAATCACTAA
>Ga0208879_1000037_pt1 | contig 134084 bp, 133 predicted proteins | sample Knorr_S15_td_Bot_FD_185605 | JGI IMG/M metagenome (GOLD analysis project Ga0208879, IMG submission 185605) | Marine microbial communities from Southern Atlantic Ocean transect - Knorr_S15_td_Bottom_ad_5009_LV_A (SPAdes) (version 2) | ecosystem: Environmental > Aquatic > Marine > Oceanic...
CTGAAAAATATGGCTCACCAACCGACGTAGAGATTAAAGCAAAGTACATTAATAGCTCTATTGACGGTGATAACAGAGCGGAGTCTTCAGAGTTTTAAATACCAAGCCAACCATTCAGATTCTACAAATTATGGAAGAAAGCACTGCAAGAAGCTGATATAAAAGACTTCAGGTTTCACGATCTTAGACATACTACTGCTTCTTATCTTGCCCAATCAGGCGCCTCTTTATTGGAGATTGCTGATGTTCTCGGTCATAAACAAATAAGTGTAACGCAGAGATACGCACATCTATGCATTGAGCATAAAGCGAAGCTAATAAACGAAGTTATGTCGAGACTTTAAGTACTGGATCATTGCGCTAAGGATAGTTGCCTAAGGGGTATCAATCCATTCAGCACACCTGATGCATGATATAGCCTCAAGGGCCATTAATATTTCTTGCATGAAATCTTAATGTTTAAGGGGCATCAAATCTATTCACCGGTACCTTTATATAATGTTAACTCGTGTGCGGTAAGAGGAGCTTTGAGGCTATAGTTCTTTGCTGAAAATCCCACCCCTGCTATTGCTTTCTTTTAAAAAACCAAATATACACACATGCTAGAACAGCAATGATGAGCACTGCTCCAGCTATGTACATCAGTAAATAGTAGTAAGCAATAGCCTCTGCTATCGCTTCCGCGGGGAACATTCAGTTAGTCCTGCTGTGTGTCATTAGAGAGCAATTCAGCCAATTCAACAAGCCTCACAAACTCAGCCCTATAGCCTTCAAGATCTTTGCCCTTAGCATTCTTAGCAATTTCTTGAATTTCTTTGAAGGTGATACTGCCTTTATGCTCAGAATCTCTTAATTGCATACCCAATGCAGCAACTGCGCTTGAGAATCTAAAGTTATCTGAAGATTCTTCAAACGCAACTTGAACATCTTTGACTAACACTGTAATTAGCTTACTTGTGTTGCCAGTAGGTTCTTTATAACGAAGCTTAACGGTCATCACCTCATCACTTGATCTGGCCGTGCTTGTGTTTGTTGTTTGTTGATACTTGAGTTCATCAACATCACCCGCTGGAATGGTAACACCTACAGGGATGATTTCATACAAGGCCGTCACTGTGTGGCCTGCACCCAGCTCGCCAGCATCCTTCTTGTCGTTGTTAAAGTCTTCTTTGTTAAGCAGCCTATTCTCATAACCAATGAGTCTGTATGCAGCCACTTTCTCAGGATTAAACTCTACCTGGATCTTGACATCTTTAGCAATGGTATAGAGCGTGCCGCCCATTTCTTTAACGAGGACTTTCTTAGCTTCAAGCAGGTTATCGATGTAATAGTAATTACCGTTACCATGATCAGCAAGGGGCTCCATAATCGTATCGGCGTAGTTGCCATAGCCAAAACCTAAAACGGATAAGAAGATCCTCTCGTCTCTCTTGGACTCAATAAGCTTAATAAGTCCTTCACGTGAAGACAGGCCCACATTAAAATCGCCATCACTGGCCAGTATCACTCGGTTATTTCCATCGAAGATGTAGTTCTGTTTAGCGATCTTATAAGCAAGTTCAATACCTGCACCGCCAGCGGTTGAACCACCAGCACTCATATTATCTATAGCGCTGTGTATTGTGTCCTTATCAGCTCCTTTTGTAGCGGGAAGAGCAAGGCCGGCTGAACCAGCGTAAGTAACAATACTGATTGAATCTTGATCTCTCAAATTATCAACCAGCATCTTCAATGACTGCTTAACAAGAACGAGGTGGTTTGTCATAGAGCCCGAAGTATCTATTAAGAAGACCAAGTTCGATGCTGGCACTTCACTCAAATCAACATTCCTACCTTGAAGGCCGATATGAACAAGTTGATGATCAGGATTCCATGGGGCTGTGCTTATCTCTGTAGTCACTGAGAACGGGTCATCACCTTCTGGCTGAGGATAGTCATAGGTGAAGTAATTAATCAACTCCTCGATGCGGATAGAATCTTTTGGCGGTAGTTGACTAAAATACTGCTGAAGATACCTCCTCATGTGCGCATAGCTTGCCGTATCAACATCAATGGAGAAGGTTGATAGCGGCTCATCGATTGAGCTTGTAAAGCCATTGCTGACGATTGGGGAGTATCTTTCTCCAGACTCTATCTTGGCGACTTCCGCGTAGGTGGTGGACGCGGATCCGCTTATGATTATTGAGGAGTTAGTTGTCATTTCTAGAGCTTCCTCATACAAGGACACACGTTCAAGTTCTTGATAATTTATAACCCTAGTCCCTAATAACTGCTCTTGAGAATAGGTATTACAAAAAAATTGTGTCATTTCAGCTTCACTAAAAGCATGAGTGTCCAAAACAATGCCATTTCCAGATGCATCACCCACAACCTTACTACCCTTTGCAATTACACTAAACCCTGTTTCAGCAGTTTGTGAATACATTAGAACATGTGATGATGCATCATATGACTCGACAACAGCCTCAGCGCCACTCGAGTCTGTAATAATGTCGCCTTCTATAAAGCCACTGTCGTTTGATAGGAGTATTGCACTAAACACTTTACCGGAGCAATAACCACTACCCGTACTATCCAACAAGTTAGCGTTAAGAGTGCCGGCATTTGAACCAAAGGATATAACTGTGATCAAAAAAGCAGCAAGCGTGGTGAGTAGTTTTGATTTGATTGTTTGATTATTCATAATAATTCCTTAGATATTGTTTTGTGGATTAGTGGATAGTTGGTGTATTTTGATCAGAACTGTTTGCTTCATTTTTAAGGTGGGTTTCAACATCGATTGCTGTACCAGCAACATCTGTCTGTGCTTGACTATTGGCCGCTTGCTGAGATTGCTCTTGCTCATACTGGTCTTGTCTTTCATAGTACTCAAGCATTGCAACGACCACCTGTGCGTCCGTTCTGCTGGTTTCTCTGCCCCATTCGATGCTGTAATTAATTCTATTAAGGGCGTCTTTCGTAGGTTGGACGTAATCGATTAATATAATTGGATGCAGTTTCTTCTTCCTTCTGAGCTCAGGGTCTTCATGGACACAGTCAAGAGCTAGCTGGTAATACATCTTTGCTATCTCAAAGTTAGCTTCCGTGCCAATACCATACTCATGGCAATTACCAAGAGTCATGTAAGCTGGCGCATAACTCATTTCAGCGGCTCTTTGTGCCCACAACAAGGCTCTAGAGTCGTCTTCAGCGATACTCAAGTAGTAAAAATGCAATCTCCATGTGGCGTGCTCACAGCCTTGTTTGGATGCCTTAAGAAGCCACTCTCTACCATCTTCAGTATCTTGCTCAACACCCATACCAAGGAGTAACAGTGTGCCAGCTTGCGACTGCGCACTGATATAGCCCAACTTCGCCGCTCGAATGTACCACTTAAAGGCCCCGGTCAAATCAACTTCGTGTTGCTGCGAGCCAAGGTTGTAGATTGCTCCGGCAAAGCCAATTCTCTTTAGGTCTGAGAACCATTTAATTATTGTTCTAGCTATTCCCATCTTTTGCTCCTTTTTTTTAAAAAATAATCCAAAAATTTTCATCAGCACATAAACCACAATCACTACAACTGTAACAACCACATACATGGCCATCAATACTCCACCAATCGCAAAAATGTACATTAATGTGTCCACGGTAAAGACTGTGTTGAGGAACGCTGCAATGTCTTCTGTAATACGCATTTATTTCCTTTAAGCCTTTCGCTTATCAATTAATCTGTCAATCGACCCTCAAGTGGCATGCCGTATTCGTAGTATTCTTCAACAATCAATTCTCTATGATCACTCCAAAGTCTTGACCTGCCATGTAATTTGCCGTACTTGTAAGTATCTTGAGCAATCCTTGCTCCGCACTTATTAAACTCTGTGCATCTGCCATCCTTCAGGCCGTTGCAATAAGACTCAATCGAGCTAATCCTGCCACTCTCGAACCAATGGGTTTTCATGCCTTGTAGATCACCTGAGAGGTAATAGCACTCGCTCTTCTTTTCACCGGTTGGGTAATACTTTGTCATCACACCTTCTCGCTTGCCTTTGCTATAGGTAACGATAGACTCAAGCTTTTTATTCCAGTGGAACACGCGACATTCGCCGTTCGGCATGCCGTCTTGATATCGCACTTCTGACTTAATGCTGCCACAGCTATGCCACTCGGTGACCAGGCCTTCGTTTAAGCCGTTTTGATAGGTTGAGCGATGTATGAGAACACCTTTGGAGCTCCACTCTTTGTATTCGCCTTCTAGTAGACCATCCGCATAGTTCTCTTCGATCTCTTGAACACCATTGGCGTGATAGTGCTGCACGCAACCAACAATAAATCCCATTTGGTATGTGTAACGAGACATTACTTGTCCGCTCTCATACCAAAAGATATACTCACCCTCAGGATCCCCCTCTCTAAACTTGGCTCTTGAGTATCTCTTACCGCTGGCATAGCGTCGAATAACCAAGCCATTCAAAGTCTTATCATTCTCATTGTGGCGAACCGTTCGTTTGTCTATCTGCGTTGTTATCATCACTCCGACCCTCCTAAAAAGAAGTCGACACAGTCATTACCGTAATTATTTGAAAATACTGACTGATAAGGGTTAACAGTGGGGTCAATAGGCTGATATTGGCCGTCATAATCATCGTCATCTATCCAATTGCACACACCCATAAGTGAGGCCACTGCACCCACTCCGATGACGCCAATTGCAACATCTCTTTTTGTAATGTCGCCAATAGATCCGCAAGACTGCAATAAAATTGCCAGGATCGCAACTAGAAAGCTCTTTACCAAATTCATTTTTTTATAAAGTGGCCTATACCAAAGTTGTCAAAGTCTGTAGCCATCTTTTGGCATGATGGGTAGAGAATGGCTAGCTTATAGCCCGTTCTATAGAGTGAAGCTTTATAAAGTGTCTCTTGGGTTAATCCATGGGTATCAAGAGCCAGAGAATAATAGTGACTACCAACCTCTGTCAGCCCATTACACCGTTCAGTGTAGAAGTCGATCGCTCCCAACATTTGCAGAACCACATCTCGATTGTTAAGGAACTTGGCAATCTTCTCATTAGGTATGAGTGCGTGTGACAGCGAACTGAACAGGATTAGTACGATTAATAGTTTTTTCATAACAAACCCCCTAAAAGATGAAAAGTGAATGAATAAAGATAATAAGAGTGGCGATACCAACTCCAATTACAAGATGGATGCAATACATGACAATAGTCTTGAAAGGCTCATAACGCCACAAACTACTCATGATTGTTTCTCTTGTTATTTACTTTGTTTCTTTGCTTTAACTTGTACATAACAAACGGCTTAGCTAGAGAGACAATAATGAACAACACCATAAGTCCCGTTAGGATAAGAACTTGGGTATTCAGCTCATATAGTTGCTCAGAGATACTTAAAGCCCACAACCCATCAGAGTCACCTATAACGACTTCAGAGCTGTGATTTAATAGTGAGCTGCCTTTGCAGTCTGATGAGCAACCACCCAGAGATCCAAAAGATTCACTAAAACTTTTCATAAAATCAAAAAAGCCACCGACCGTCTCACCGACGCCTATAAGCCCATCACCCGCATCGCCCATATCAAGCTGAGTGCTTACTAGATTGCTTGCATCTTCTAATGTTGTTTTACTCATCACTACCTCCTCTTTCTTCAAGCCATTCATTCGTCAGCATGGTTAAGACAATTACTCCAAATACCAATGGCACAGAACAAATCGCCAAAAACATCATCACCTCAACAAGCTGATGAAAAACACCTGTAAACAATGGATTTGACTCATACATTGGTGACAACCTTGTATTTCAATTGCAGAAAATATTTCGACTTGTTGTTGCGTACTTGGATTTTCTCTATCTCATCTAAGTACCAGGACTTTGCGCATTCGTACTCTTCAAGCGTAACTAAAGAGCTATTTATGATAAATACCGTAGACTTTAGATCGTTCCTATCTTTCATCACGCTCTCCAATGTTGCAAGAAAGTTGACCTAGATGACGGTAAGGAGAGAAAGCCGTCATACTAGGTCGGTTACCTTGAGCCGCACATGCGCGCTGCATAAGGTTCGGTGTTATTAGTGAGGTATATTTGGAATTCATCAATCACTAAGAAATATTTATTTATTTAACTTAGTAACGAACTGACTTGACCTTTATTCCATCGATTGGAAAAAAGTTAGCTAGTGCGGGTTAATAGTTAATAGATGCAAAGCTTGTGCTTCGCATCTATTAAGGAAGACGGGGTTTAGAGCTGCTGCTTTTTGCGCATTTCCTCAATTAGTTCGTAGAGAACCTTAGTGAGCGTCTTGCGGCTTCCGCCAGTTCTTGCGCGGTTCAAGTTAACCAAAAAGTGATACATGTGATCCACAGAAAAGCTTTGCGTTTCTGCATGGTTTGTATGGCTAAGGATGTATTGCCTGTTGGTGGTGAATTTCTTAATTATTTTGTCTTTCTTTGTTAGGGTTAACTGAATACAGTAGATATCAATCAAACCTTTTTTGTCTTTTGGGTAAATGGCTGAAATGGTTTGGCCGCTTGGGCCTTCGTAAATATCTTCTTGTTGAATTGAATCTGCACGTCGCTCGATAAGTTTAAACATAGTTCTCCAAGTAGTTAAATTGGATGTTTGCTGCCAGTTGATCAATCTAGAGGGTTGGACAAACTAACCAGTCAAAACAAACACGTGCCTAGTTAACGAAGAAGTGACAAAAATATTCCATAAAATGACACTTTCTTATGCAATTGATCAAGGGCGCACTCTAAGTCTTAAAGCATTTAAGTCTCACGCTTGGAAAAAACTTTAGTAGACGATTAAGGACTTACACAATTATTACAAGAACCTAGGTTACGCAAAACTGTCCCGTTGGCTTTTGTTAACGCCCCAGGTCGGTCCATATTGCCATTCTTGAACTTTCCATCAAAAATATCGCCATTTGCCCAATAAAATTTACCGTAACCGTGAAGTTCGCCTTGTCTGAAATAACCCACGTAGCTATCTCCATTTGGCCAGGTTAGAGACCCTTTGCCGTCGTGTTTTCCATCAAAAAATCTACCTTCGTAATACCTGCCATCCTGATATTCCATAATGCCTTTTCCATGCGGTAAGTTGTGCTGTATTTCACCAACGTAACGACCCTTCAAATTAGAGTTCTGAAAATCTCTATCTTGCACAACTCCACCAACTCTAAAGAGGAAAACAATCTCAGTGTCAAAAACGCCTGGGTCTTGCGCCATCGGTAAAGGCGACGCTTTGAGAACCGCCCTCTCAATTGAATTTTTAAAGGATAAAGTGTGCTCTTCCGCTTTGTCGCTGACACATTCTTGAGCATTAACAGCTTCAACGTAGCCATCTTCATCCTGAATAATGTAAACGTCACAAGTCCAATCACTCCCCGCCCCATTAAAGCGCCACTGTTTTCTAACAGCACTAGAAATCAGACCAATATAATTTTGCTTCAGATAAGCGGAGTCGCTGTTAGATTCAATTTCATCAGAAGCTTTTTCCTGCTCCTGATAGCCAGTCGTCTCAGCTTGTTTACCAGTCCAGCGTTGGATGACTTTAGTTGCACTTTCCAGACCACCTTTTGCAGCCTTAGAATACCACTCATAGGCCTTTTCATCGTTTTGCTCAATGCCTGATCCTGTTTCATACATTTCAGCGAGTCTAACCTGGGAAAGCACGTGTCCTCTTTTCGAGGCTCTGTAATACCAATTTGCTGCAACCTCAAGGTTCTGTTCAATAACTTTGCCACGGTCATATAAAAGGGCCAAGGCGTACTCTGCACCTGCATCGCCTTGGTTGGCTGCTGCGGTGTAGAGCTCAAGACCCAAATTTACATCCTTCTGAATATCAACACCTTCAAGGTATATTTGCGCCAAGGTTAGTTGAGCCTGCAAGTAATTTTGCTCAACTGCCAATTTAAGAAGAGATATTGACGCCTGATTATTCCACGATACACCCCTACCCTCGTTGAACATCACTGCCAAATTGAATTGGGCGCCAGCGTAACCCTGATTGGCGGCGCGCTTGTACCACTGAACTGCCCTGGTTAAATTAATATCAGTACCGTTACCTAACTCGTAAGAAAGTGCAGTGTAGTATTGGGCGCCAGCATGTCCTTCAATGGCGACTTGTTGATACCAAGTAAACGCTTTCTTTGGATCTTGCTTCACTCCATCACCCGTGCGATATTTCTCAGCTATCATGTATTGTGCAATGGTGTGACCACTTTGCGCTGCTTGTTGATACCATTGGAAGGCTTGCTCGTTATCTTCGAGCACATACTCACCCATGTCGTATTTTTGCCCAATGGCGAACTGTGCAAGCGCGTTGCCATTGACTGCCGCTTTTTTATGCCACTCGAATGCTTGTTTGTCATTCTCTCGAATGCCAATTCCACCTTCCAACATAAGTGCAACAGAATACTGCGCATCTGCATGACCACGTTTTCCAGCCAATAGGAAATAGTTAAATGCCCGCTGAAAGTCCACATCAACACCCTCACCATCGGAGTAAGCCAGCGCAATACTGTAATAGGCCGGTGCGTATTTTTGTTCTGCGGCTTGAAGGTATAGCAACATCGCTTTCGCGTAGTCCTGCTCAACACCTTCACCCATCGCGTACATAACGCCAAGGTTGGCTTGGGCTACAGCAAGGCCTTGATCGGCTGACTTTTGGTACCAGTATGCAGCTTTTAGATTATCTTCCCAAACGCCATCACCGTTATCGAATTTAATAGCAAGATTAAGTTGGGCAATAGTATGGCCTTGATTAGCCGCTTTAAAGTAAAGTTTTAGGGCTTTTTCATCATCTTCAACAACACCTTCACCGAGATCATACATTTGTGCAAGATTGGCCTGCGCTGTCACATGGCCATTGTCAGCCGCAACAAGATACCATTTCACAGCCTCCATATTATTTTCAGCAACACCCTCACCGATGTCGTATTTGTACGCAAGATTGTATTGCGCCTCTATGTGTCCAGATTCTGCAGCTTTAAGGTACCATTGAACAGCTTTTTTATTATCCTCATTAACAAGCGCACCGTAATCATAAACTTTAGCGACTTTATACTGAGATTCTGTGTGCCCCCCTTCTGCCGCCCTTAAAAACCATTCCAAAGCTTTTCTTTGATCTCCTTTTTCTATATGCGAGCGCGCTACCTGATACTGTGTTTCTGCACCATCTATCGATTGAACTTCAATGGCCTCACTATCTGGGTTTGTAAATTTGGCCGATGAAGTGCCCGATGTTTGATTAGGCTCTTTTCCGCAGCCGTCATTTTTAACATTGAAACAGAAATTTCCAATTAATAAGGATCGAGTCTCAGGAATTTGTTTACCATTTGTTATCTTGTATACGCCATTCCTAATATTATCAGACATTACGCTTGCAAGCTGATTTGGCTTAATTAACTCTTGGAGAAGAATTTTAGTAAACGGGCTATTCCGTCCAGTACCGTCCAAAGATGTCGCGTTTGCTTTGGTAGAAAACTGAATGAGTGATCCGGTTGCAATGTTCATCTCCACCAGCCCTTCGCGAATACCTCTTGTCGTGCTTTTAAAGGGACTGTTTCTACAAGAATCAAGAAAAATAAAACTGTGCCGAGCATTATTGTCACTCATTGTACTAAGAACAAGGTCAGCCGGAATCGTTTTGTACCTTAACCGACTAGGGTTTTTATCTATTACACTTATTGAGCCTTTCGGAATCAAGTAATTACTGTTGTTGTATGAAACAGCATGACCAGCATAATAAAATAAAGCCACTGTATCAGAATTGATTTGATGTCCAAAGTCCGCTATCAATTCATTCATCTCTTCGTAATTAACATCGATTCCAAGGATTACATCAAAGCCTAAGTTTTCAAGCGTATTACGAATATCAATGGCATCGTTTATTGGGTTAACCAAAGGTGATATTTCGTAACTACCGTTGCCGATGACAAGAGCGATACGCTCTTGTGAGAAAGCGATTGAAGAAAATACAAGTAACAGTAATGCCGAAACCAGCTTCATGACGACGCTATTCTAACGACTCCCATTCGTCTATTTCACCATCGTCATTCAGGTCTATACCGCGCCAATCCACTTCGTTATCTTCTTCCTCTTCGTCGTACAAGATCAGCTCCCAGAAGCCATTGTTATTAGCGTCTATCCCCTTCTCGTTCCACAGGCCGTCTTCATCAGAATCATACTCAAAGACCCAACCCCCATTTGCTTTACCTGATTCTATGTACACCTCTTCCGCATAGCCCGAATAGTCGTCATCAATATAGTACAAAGTATCTAGCACACCATCCATAAAATAGTCTGCCTTACCAACTAAAACGACATTCGATCTCCACTCATTTGAAACTTTCCTTGCCTGAGCATCTTTATCTTTAGCTTTTGGCTTAACACGGTCAGCCCTTAAAAACAATCGAACATCGCCCGCTGAGACTGAATTGTTTACGCCTGAGTACTCAGCACTACCGAAGGTGTTAACACCGACAACCAATCCTTCATCATTGAGTAGAGGGCCGCCGGAATTACCGTAATAAATTGGCGTTTGAGACTGAATAACCAGTGTTGCCTTATTCTCCATATTCCACTGATAATCATAGAGCAATTGACCGATATAGCCTTTCGTGTAACTCCATAAAGCGCCAGTCTTTGGGTGGCCAATAGCATGCACATCTTGACCTATTTCAAGAGAGTCATTTGATGCTAACTTCAAAGGTTTAACATCAGTTACAACCCTAAGTAGTTGAATCAAAGCAAGATCAACCTCTTCATTTATACTGACAACCCATCCCTCAATAAAACTACTCTTTGTTAGTTGTCCCCTTGATTTAGGCATTAGGGCAACTCTTACAAACTTGGAAGTTCCAACAACATGCGCATTGGTTAGAATCAAGCCCCTGTTCTCTACAAAAAAACCAGTTCCAGTGCCTTCTCTAGCATAAACACGCACTACGGATGGCGCAGTTTTTTTGAATAAACTCACCTCTTTATCACCTCTAGTGATTTCTACATCATTGAGTGAACCATGTTTAGCATTCCACAGCAATTCTTGAAGTGCCTCAGTCCCAGTGTCACTAACTCTTAACCTTTGTTTCAGCTTATCCGACATTCCCGGGGATAGCTTAACTTCCACACTGTCGAGAGAGCTTTGTTTTGGTTGCAAAAAAACATCCAAATTAGGTTTTGCAACAGCATTGTCTCTATGAACAATGGTGAATAATTGAATCTCATAATCATTTGCTTTTAATGAGCCAACATTACCCAATGCAATCAAATCACTCACTAGGTCAATATCATGTTTTTCTTTCGATCCAACAACCAAAATTAGTTCATTTCCCGGATTCCCGAATAACTCAAACCAATCATTAGGATCAATTGATGGAAAAACTACGGATTTATTTTTAGAAAGCGGCTGATTGGCCGAATTGATTAACGAGGCCTCATTATTACTATCAATATTGAATATGGAGACATACATTTCTGAACTGACGCTCACAGTCAACTTAAACTTATCACCCGTATACAGGACAGAATTATCTGAAAGACTTCGGATAACATCGCCATGAATAGCACTAACTGAAATCTCTAATCGATCAACAGAAGCATGAGGTGTTCCGCTAATAATAAGCAACAACGCAACCGATAGTCTATAAAAACTACTCTTCATAACCGCTCCTTGACTTATAATTCAGTTTCATAATACACCTTGAATCCCGCTTAGAATGTGTTTTACCCATCTGCTCTATTAACGGAATAGAAAATCATTTTATTCGTTATTACTATTGAAAAACTTTTCAGAACAATTTAAAGAGTCTTACCCAAGCCTAAAAAGAGTTGCCATGAGACTCACCAGAGGTAATGTCCATGATGCTGAAGACTTAATTCAAAAGGCTGCTTTAAAGGCATTTGAAAAAAGAGACAGATACAATGATGATAATTTCACAGGGCTACTTGTTACGATAATGAGGAATGCTTTTCTTGACGAGATTAGAAAAACCAAAGGGAAGCAGTTTAGTGAGTACTACGACTTTGATGGAGCTAGGGAATCCGATGATATACCAAAGGAGCTTTATGAAATTCGAAAGGAGCTTTATGAAATTCGAAAGGAACTTATTGTTTATATAGTTGATGACTACAATACAAACATCAACGACGTTAATGCCGCCTTAGATAAAATGGATGACAATTGTAGAGCACTTTTAACTCTAAGGGGTGAGGGCTATAAATACGGAGAGATAGCTGAAAAACTATCCAAAAAGATAGGCTCCGTCATGAGCGGACTCTCAAGGTGTAAAAACAAACTACGAACATTACTTGATGAATAATACAACTCAACAATTTGATGACATAGTATTAATGCAATATGCAGATGGCGAACTGGATGAGAAGACATCACTCGCCCTTGAAAAAGCCCTAGTTACAGACAAGGAACTTCTTTCACGACTTAAGATTCATATAAAAACACAAATAGACTTAATGGAGTCTCAAGCGAATTATTCTCTTGAGCCACCCCAACAACTCATAAACTTGCTTGATAGCCTAGAATATCAAGAGAGTGTTACAAAACAAAGCCAAAGACATAAACAGCCAAGCCCCTCCGCAACAGGGTGGCTGAGCTCACTATTTAAACCAAAAAGATCTGGCTCATTTGAAGTGAATGATGACGGCACTGCATCCAAAAAAGGCCTGGCGTCTTTAATTGTGCCATTAGCAATAACAACAGCGATTGCTTTTTCAATAATAAGCTTTCAACAAACAATTAACAGTTTAACTGCTGAAGTAAATTCAATACCGACGAGCAGCCTTGCAAGACTGCAAGCCTCTTCCAATGCTTATGTTAATTACAGCTCTTCCTCGAACAATGGCGCTCTTGAGTCGCAGCTTGACGACCTAAGCAATCGCCTTATAGCCACTAGAGGCGAGTTACAATCTTACCAACAGAGACTTATTCTTACAACAAGCAAATCTCAAGTGCTCGAAGATGAAGTGGCACAAATGAAGGATGCAAGACCAGAGCTATACGTCATGACGAATGCGCTTGAATACACAATAGAAAAATTAGCAACTGAAAGCAAAATGGCTCAAGTTAGCCAAGAAAAGTATGACAATTTGGCCAAGGCGCTTGCTGAAAATAATCTGGCGACTGCAATAAGAATGATCAATAGAATAGAAACTCTTCAGGAAACTGCTGAGGGAATTGCCATTACTACCGCTTTTGCGCCTCTACTTGGCATTGCGAAGTTAATCGAGTTTACCGAGGGCGAGATCAAAAACTATTGCTTTGAAATCGATGAAATTGTCGCCTCTGAAAAAGAAATACTCGGCGAGGTTAGTGCTCTTAACAAAGAAGTGCTCACTGAATACAATATCAACTGCTTGCCAGCTAAGTAGTCTCTCGAACAATTCACCCTATTAACAAAGCCGCCGTCAAGCGGATTTATCTAGCGTTACCACCAAAACAAAAGATCATATCATTGAAATCTTTAAGGACTGCTTGGGTTACTCCCGAAGATATGCCTTACCTTTAGCTGTTCACAAACAATCAATACGCATGATTTATTCAAAACCACAACATGCGTGGAATATTTTCTCATTGCCCGTCGTTATATAAGTAACACAACAATAAAAAGGAGAGAGAAATGGACAATGTTATGTGGTTATTGGGTTATTCATCAGCATACATAGTAGCTATTGGAGGAGTGGTTTTACTAATCACAGTCTTGGTTGTTTTGATCAAAAAACTAACCAGGAGAGAGAAATGAGCTCTCATGCAACTACAGCATTAATAACAAGTGTTGCGAGCTTGGGTGTTTCAGTACTATAATTCTTGACACTATGCCTATTGTCGATTTTATTGTTATTGGTCGCGGACTCATTGGTTCAGCGGCAGCTCGTCATCTTGCTGTTAAAGGCGCAAGTGTTATTTTGATTGGCCCTAGCGAGCCAGAAAACCTTAAAACGCATACCGGTGTATTTAGCAGTCACTACGATTCAGCACGCATTGTTCGTATACTGGATACACTTGCGCATAATTGCCAAATTAGTATGGCAGCAATTGAACGCTTCAGGCCACTCGAAGCCGAGACGGGCATTAATTTTTTTCAAGAAGTTGGGTATCTTGCCGTATCAAACAACTCAAGCTTTCTTGAAGACATGGGAGCCCAAGCAAAAGGTTATTATCCCGAAATGGAGACATTCTCCTCGCAACAATTGGGCGAGAACTTTCCCTATTTCCAATTTCCCAAGGATGTTCGCGGAATTTTTCAAGCCAAGAATGCCGGCTGGTTAGATCCGAGAAAAAACATCGCAGCGCAAAACAAGGCATTAGAGAGTATTGGTGGCATTACTGTTGACGACACAGTCGTTGCAATTGAAAAAAATAAACAATACATCACTGTAAAGACTGAAAAATCGAGCTTTAAATGCAAAAAATGCATCATATCAACAGGTGCGTTTGCCAATATTGGTAACACTATTCCCCGACCAATAGATTACGGTGTTGTGCCTCACACGGCAGTGCTAGGCGAAGTATCTGAAGGCCAATTACCAAGCCTTATAGGTATGCCGACAATGAGCTATCGTCTCGGCGACGAGACCAATAAATTCCTATATTTTTTACCGCCTGTTGAATATCCAAATGGCAAACACTACGTCAAAACTGGTCATGCGCTTGGCGATGAAATGGAAAAAGACAAGCAATCACTTCAAGAGTGGTTTCAGTCTAACGGCGACAAGGAGAAAATCCCATGGCTAACGGAGGCGTTGAAGGAGTTACTGCCCTCTGTAACATTCAACAACTTCCATTCGGTTCCTTGCGTTACAACCACATCTCCAACGGGTGGTAACTACATTGATCAATTTGAAGATGAACGGTTTTATGCTCTTTTTGCCGGCGGTGGCTATTGCGCTAAGTCAGCAGATGAGTTGGGTAATATTGCTGCAGAATTCGCGTTCACTGGGGAGTTTCCCGCCCCCTATTATAGGAAAGATTTTAAATTGATTTTCACCTCTTAAAAGATGTGTCCATAACTAATCTATCCGACGTATCTACACAAATCAAACCGCTGGCACTATGGGCATGCAGAGTCTTAACTTTACGTTAATGGCTTTATTTTAAACACTTTAATACGGCATAATGTGTGTTCACAAACACCTTTGTTTCAAATATCACTTATGTTGCAACTCATCAAAAATGCCAATGTTTTTGCGCCTGAACCGCTTGGAATATGCAACGTATTAGTTGCCGCAGAAACCATTGTTTATATAGGAAAAGAACAGCCTACATTAGATCGCTTTCTTGATGTGGAAGAGGTTGACTTAGAGGGTGCCACCCTTGTTCCTGGCTTTATTGATGGTCACGCCCACATCACTGGTGGTGGTGGTGAAACTGGTCCGGCCAGCCGTGTACCGCCTGTATTTCTATCCAAATTCACAATGGCTGGCGTTACAAGCGTTATAGGTGTATTGGGAACCGATGACTTAACTCGTAACACTCAAACTTTAGTCACCCAAGCCTATGGATTGCGCGAAGAAGGCATTTCAGCTTGGTGTCATACGGGAGGATATCACCTCCCCTTAACCACTTTAACTGGCAATGCTCGTAGTGATATCGTTTTCATAGAGCCTGTGATTGGCGTTGGCGAGCTAGCCATCAGCGATCACCGCTCAAGTCAACCCACCCTTGATGAATTCTTAAGGGTTGCAAGCGATGCTCATGTCGCTGGACTAATGACAGGCAAGGCAGGCATTGTGCATATCCACATGGGTGATGGTGAACGTGGACTTAAAATGGTACGTGACGCCTTAAATACATCAGAAATTCCCGCCAGAGTCTTTAACCCCACTCATATCAATCGCAATAAAACGCTATTTGAGGAAGCATTAATTTTGTCGCATAAAGGCTGCTTTGTAGATATAACAGCCTTCCCTAACGGGCATAGTGATCCAGGCTGGTCTGCTGCAGAAGCCTTTTTACGCTATCAAGATGGTGGCTTTCCAGTCGACAAATTAACTATAAGCTCTGATGGTGGAGGCTGTCTGCCTCATTTTGATGAACAAGGTGTAGCCACTCGCATGGGTGTAGGCTGTCCCTCAACTCTTATTGAAACACTCCAAGAATTAACCCAGCACAACATCCCCATACACCAGGTCTTACCCGTATTCACATCCAATGTTGCTGACCTATTAAAGCTTGCAAAAAAGGGGCGTTTACAACAAGGATTAGACGCCGACATGCTTGTGCTTGATAATCAATGCAATATCACCGATGTGATGGCGCGTGGTCGTTGGCATGTGCGACATGGATCACCCAAAATCACTGGTCAATATGAAAACCTTTAATTAAGTCAAAATTCACATTTAAGGATCAATTATTAATCCCCTTCACTTTAACCAATCAACTTGTAATATCTATGTGTCCAGCACCCATTAAAAAAAATAACGACCGTGGCTTTATCATCCCTATTGGTGGTGGCGAAGACAGAGAAAAAGAAATGCAAATTCACCGCAGATTTGTGACTTTATCAGGCGCTGAAAATGGTGAAATTGTGGTGGTCCCAACAGCATCTCAATTGGATGCCACTGGCCCGTATTACAGCGAATTATTTCTCAGTCTCGGCATTGGCAAGGTTGAATTTTTACCCATCAATAGTCGCGAAGATTGTAACAACCCAGAGTTCACAGAAATGCTTGAGCGTGCTACTGGCGTTTTTATAACTGGAGGCAATCAATTGCGTCTTTCTACGATTCTTGGTGGCACCTTAGTGGCCCAAACAATTCGACGCAGAAACGCTGCAGGCGTACCAATCGCCGGCACTTCCGCGGGCGCATCCATTATGTCAGAACATATGATAGCTGGCGGTGAAGGTAATACAAGTCCTACCGCAGATGGTGCTAATTTAGCGCCAGGAATGGGGTTAACAAATGCAGTAATCATTGACCAGCACTTCACTCAACGCAATCGCTTAGGTCGCCTTTTATCCGCATCAGCTTATAACCCTTTTTTAATTGGGCTGGGAATTGACGAAGATACTGCTGCTTTTATTGGACCAGACAATATACTAGAAGTGGTTGGTAGTGGCACTATCACAGTCGTGGATGCAGGAAATTTAACATACTCATCAATGCCACAAGCCCAACGTAGTGAAGCTTTAAGTCTGTTAGGATTAAAAATTGATGTAATGGCTGAAGGTTGCCGCTACGACTTAACCAAACGTCAAGCATATCCACCAATAGTGCGGGATAATAAGGGTGAAGAATAACCCAATGCCGCCCATAATAAACGTGTTATCATAAAATTCTAAAACCAAAAAAAAAGGCACTAGTATGAAAATATTGTCTACCAACGTTTTTGTTGGACCCAATATTTGGGCTAGTTTTCCAGTCATTCGTCACGTTGTTGACTTAGGAGTTCTTGAAACATGGCCGTCAGCCAAAATCGGCACAGAATTTATTGATGGGCTAATCGAAGCCTTACCAGGACTCGCAGAACACGGTTGTTCTTATCGAAAACCCGGCGGTTTTGTGCGTCGATTACGAGAAGATGAAGGCACATGGCTGGGTCATGTAATGGAACATTGTGCATTGGAGATTCAATGCATAGCTGGCGCTGAAGTCACCTTTGGTCGCACCCGCTCAACGGGGGAACTTGGCCAGTACAACATGGTTTATGCCTACCATCAACGTAATGTCGGCTTGGATGCCGGGCTACTTGCCCTTCGCTTACTTATGCAGCTACTCCCAGACCGCCTTAAAAAACAAGTGGATTTTGATTTTGACGATGAATTTGAATGGCAAAACGAAATCAAAGAATTTATCTTGTCGGCGCAAAAACACGAGTTTGGTCCCAGCACTGGCTCGTTGGTTAAAGCGGCTGAAGAGAGAAATATCCCATGGTTACGGTTAAACAAATACAGCTTAGTTCAGTTTGGCCATGGAAAATACCAACAACGCATTCAGGCGACAATTACCAGCAAAACAAGTCAAATTGCTGTGGCGATTGCCTGCGACAAAGGAGACACTCACAGTTTATTGTACAGTTTAGGCCTGCCTGTACCACTACAACAAACGGTATACACCGAACGCGCGGCGATACGAGCTGCTCATAAAATTGGCTTCCCCGTAGTAATAAAACCTTTGGACGGTAATCACGGTCGTGGTGTTTCAATCAACCTTTTAGAAGACGATCAAATTATTGTTGGTTACAAAGAAGCCAAAAAGCAAGGAAAAAACGGAGGCATTTTAGTCGAAAGCTTTATTACAGGTTTTGATCATCGCATGCTGGTGATAAATAACGAGTTGGTTGCTGTAGCAAAACGGGTTCCAGGTCATGTTGTTGGCGATGGAAAACTGAGCATTAAGCAACTTGTTGACATTATTAACAGCGATCCAAGGCGCGGCATTGGTCATGAAAAAGTCCTCACCAATCTGGCACTCGACAAGCAAGCAATGCGGCTGATGAAAGAAGCCGCCCTTACAGAGGAAAGCATCCTCCCTATAGATGAAATATTCTACCTTTGTGCCACTGCAAACTTATCCACTGGCGGTACTGCGATTGATTTGACCGATGTGGTTCACCCTGATAATCGAGATATGGCTGTACGAGCTATTATGGCGGTTGGCTTAGATGTTGGTGGCGTAGATTTCCTTACTGATGATATTAGTCGCTCTTATAAGGAAATTGGTGGTGCTATTGTTGAAGTTAATGCCGCACCTGGCTTCAGAATGCATGTTGCACCTAGTGAGGGAACGCCGCGTGACGTTTCTGGAAATGTTATTGATATGCTCTTCCCTGCAGGCACAAACAGTCGTATTCCGATTGCAGCCATTACTGGTACAAACGGTAAAACCACAACTGCCCGTATGCTCAGTCACATCATGAAGTCGAGCGGCCATACGGTCGGCATGACCTCAACGGATGGTGTCTACGTTAATGGCAAACTCAGCGTCAAGGGCGATATGACAGGCCCTACCTCTGCGCAAATTGTATTACGTGACCCTGCCGTGGATTTTGCGGTGATGGAAACGGCTCGTGGCGGCTTATTAAGAAGCGGGCTAGGCTATCAAAACTCAGATGTTGCTGCTTGTATCAATATTTCTGCCGATCACTTGGGGTTGGGTGGCATTGACACTGTTGAGGACCTAGCTTTAGTCAAACGCGTGGTTGTTGAGTCTGCCACTGGGACAGCTGTATTGAATGCTGATGACATTCATTGTCTGCGTATGGCTGATTTTGCAAAGGCCGAACGTATTTGTTACGTTACCATGAATGCAAATCACGGCTTGGTTAGAGAGCATATCCGCTCAGGTGGTCGTGCTGTCGTCTTGGAAAAAGGCATGAATGGTGACATGATTACCATTTATAACAACGAGACTCATATCCCTGTTCTATGGTCGCATTTAATTCCTGCAACCATAGAAGGCAAAGCAATGCACAATGTACAGAACGCAATGTTTGCAGTAGCAATGGCTTATAGTTTTAATGTTGATTTAGACAACATTCGCCACGGTTTACGAACTTTTGATACCAACTTCTTCCAGGCGCCTGGCCGCACCAATGTCTTTGATGAGCACCCGTTTAAAGTAATCTTAGATTACGCACACAACCCGGCCGCCTTCCAAGTAATGACAGATCTTGCGGATAAATTGGATGTGTCGGGCCGTCGAATTGTTGTCGTCTCGGCACCTGGCGATCGACGCGATGAGGATATTATTGCAGCCAGTAGTATTCTGGCTGGCCATTTCGACCACTATATTTGCAAAGCCGACGATAATCGTCGCAATCGCAAACACGATGAAGTGCCAAAAATGCTAAAACAAGGCTTGATTGATAACGGCGTAGCAAAAGAAAACATTACCATTATTGCCGATGAAGTCAAAGCGGTAGATGAAGCCTTAAAAATGGCTCAAGAGAGCGACTTAGTGATGATATTTGGCGACAATCCCGCGCGCTGTTGGAAGCAAATTATTTATTTGCATAATAATCCTCAAGAAAAAAACGAAAACACATCGACTCGCCCAAGTGAAAGTGATTCAAACTTAGAGGATCTTATCAGTGAAGAAGGTGCAATCATTTGCGATGAACGCGGGGTTCGTTTAGCAAGAAACACCGATGAGGATGGCGATTAAAACAATCTATGGAAACTTCAAGTTTAGTTGAAGATGCTTTAACCATTGTTATTCCTTCAGCAGGTAATTTAGCATTAAACGATTCTCGCCGTATCACAGGTCCGGGCTTGTTATGGAAACATCCTGGCGCAGTATTGGATGTATTTTTTCACGATATTGACGCAAAACAAGTTGAGGCACTCTGGAGCAGGGAAGCTCGTCGGGTGCTGGACGCTATTGGCTGGCAACAACAACATATCACTACCAGGCACTTTGACGGTGGTGTAAATCTGGCTGTTTCTGCACCAATGGACCAACTTCATAGTGCTGTTTTCGCGGCTAGAGCAGCCTGGCACTATTGCGCTTCAGAGCTTTTAAGCAAACAAAGTGATAACTTTGAAGAAATGATTAACGACCTTCAGAAAGTTATGAAAATGGAAGCTAATCCGAACTTAATTTCGCTTATTACAGCCGCATCTGAACATGGGATTGACATATTAAGTGACGATGACGAACTCTCTTTGGGTCATGGCAAGGGTTCACAAACTTGGCCGATTAGCGACCTTCCTAACCCAAAAGAAGTTGACTGGCAGGCATTGTATGACATCCCAGTTGCCCTGATTACTGGTACGAACGGCAAAACCACCACGGCTCGACTATGCAATGCTATTGGTATTGCTTCAGGTTTAGTCGCAGGATTAACGTCAACTGAGTTTGTTCGAGTCGGCGACGACATCCTTGATTATGGAGATTATTCTGGGCCAGTCGGTGCACGCATGTTATTGCGCGATCAACGCCTAGAGATAGCTTACTTAGAAGTGGCACGAGGAGGTATTTTGCGTTGCGGACTGCCTTTGCGACAAGTGCGCGCCGCCCTGGTAACCAATGTGGCTGCCGATCATTTAGGTAATTACGGCGTTAACACGGTTGAAGACCTAGCACTTGCCAAATTTTCTGTCCACCGTGCATTGGCAGATGATGGTGTATTAGTACTTAATGCTGATGACGAATTAGTGGTTGCTGAAGCATCCCGAACATCCGCCAAACTTTGCTGGTTTTCACTCAATCTAAATGCCACTCAAATTACTTCATCTAAATATAAAGGCTTACCCTGTGCTTGGCTTGAAAATTCTAACCTTATGTACTTTGATGGCAAACAAACGGATTCAGTCATTAATGTACAAAATATCCCTATAACTATGGGCGGTGCGGCACAATACAATATTCAAAATGCTTTGGGCGCTCTGTGCATTTCTCGCGCCTTAGGACTTGATAATAAGGCCATCCATGCTGGCCTTTCACAGTTTAAGAGTGACCCCAAAGACAACCCCGGTAGATGCAATGAGTTTTCTATCAATGGTGCAAAAGTGTTTGTGGATTTTGCTCACAACCCCCATTCAATATTAGCCGTTGCTAAAACAATGGCCAGCATTCCTGCTAAAAAACGCTTTGTGTTGATGGGGATTGGTGGAGACCGCTCGGATCAGGCCATACAAGAGGCAACAAGTGCCGCTTTAAGTCTGCAGCCCGACTGCCTTGTGGCGATTGAACTGGATCAGTATTTACGCGGACGTGAATTGGGTGATGTAAGTCATCTTATTGTTGAGCAATGCTATAAGAGCGATATGAGCGAAAAACAAATTTTTAGTATGGGTTCACCCCTCGAAGGCGTTGAGTTAATTCTTAACAAGATACAACCGGGTGATTTAGCCTTATTGCTAATTCTCGCTGATCGAGAAAAAGTGTTTGCCTTATTGGAGGAATCATCCTCCTAAGTATTTATTTTAGATAATTAACCACTATAATTCGATATTATACCCATTTTCGATTAAGCCTCATCTGCGCCGCGCTGACCAACAAAATAAGCAAGGCCAAAATCATTAGTACGGAATGTGATTACACTGCCCTTAGGAAAGTAGAATAAGTCGCCTGCAGTTGCAGTTACTTCCTCGCCAGAGCCGTCAGAAATAATAAATTCGCCATCAAGAATAATCTTCATTTCTTCATAAGTGTACTCATAAGTTATCGAATTACCTTTTTCTAATCGAAATAAGCCCGCAGACATGGGCGCATTCTCATCTTTAGACAACGCAAAATCCTTTAAGTAGGCATTATCTCCCTCAAACAAAGGAATTTCTTGCTCAGTAATCTTGCCTTTAAAATCCATCTTGACCATTTTTTTCTCCTAGAAAGTTAATGAGTTAAACGAAAAATTATAACAGAACCTTAAATCTGGCTCAAATACCACCCCTCGTGTATCTTTGAAGATCCTCCAGTCTAACTCATATTGGTAGTTTGCATTGCCTCCAAACGATACTTCATGGTATAACCTCGCCATTAATAACCACTTAATCGGTGCAAAACCAACACAATGTCATACTCTAAAACACAAACAATACTAACGATTAGTGGCTGCCTACTCATTACTTTTTGTATGGGCTCCATTCACGCTTTTAGTGTGTTGATCGAGGGTATTGAGCTACAAACGAATGTTGGGCGAATGGCATCAAGCCTCATTTATTCAACTGGACTTATTAGTGTTACCCTTGCGGTATTTCTGGGTCATATTTTCTATCGTCGTTTTGGTGCTTTTACGTTGATGTTAGTTGCAACAATTCTTCCTCTGTTTGGTGTTTTATTAACCAATAGTGAAACTTGGTTGGGCTGGATTTTAGGTTATGGCCTCCTATTTGGTTTTGCCAGTGGACTCGGTTACGGTTTTTCACTGCACGCTTGTACAATAGTTACCCCTAAAGAAAAACGCGGCCTAGCACTCGGCGCTGTCACTGCAGCCTATGCTCTTGGTGCGGTCGTCTTTTCATTGATTTACCCAATTTTATTGACGAATGTCAACCTCAATACTTCTTACAATATCGGCACCGGATTCATTGGGATCATCGTTGGCATTGGTGCCTTGATGTTGCTTTTTTCAAAAATTGAGACAAGACCTGCAAAACTCAAACAACAACAAAACCCAAGTCCAAAACAACTGGGGTTTGTTCGGCTGTGGGTTGGTTATTGTTTTGGTGTATTTGCAGGCCTTATGGCGATTGGTCATGCTGTGCCAATTATCAAAACCATGGGGGGAGATGCGCAACTTGCATCCAGTGGTATTGTGTTAATGTCGTTAGGCAGTGGTATTGCAGGTCTAATTGCAGGTTATATTGCTGATCAATTTGACTGTCGAAAACCTCTAGTAGTGCTTACAATAGCTAGCGCCATCAGTTTGGTTTTATTGGCAGTGTTTAGCGGCGTTCAATTGGCTCTAGTACTAATGATTTGTATTGCCACACTTTATGGCGCATTCATTGCCATCTATCCGACTTTGGTGGCCAATCTCTTTGGCAAAGAACACTCCGCGTGGGCATACGGCAAAGTATTTACTGCTTGGGGATTTGCGGGACTCAGTGCGCCATCCCTCGCCGGCTGGCTTTATGAACAAAGCGGCAGTTATAACGCGCCTCTATTCATTGCGGCGATCCTTGGGGCGATATCGGCCATTCTTATTTTTCGCCTTCCTAACAAAAAAAAATAGGTGAATGATTAAATCCTACTTTTTTGGCATTTCTTCGCAGGTTTTAGCTGTAACTTCGTGAACAAAAAAGACAGTTTTTTGCTTATCGTAATAATGCCAGCTTAAGGTGGTATTGTTCTCGGGATAATCTTTTAGGCCATCAATAGTGCAAGAAATGTAAGTTAGAATTACTTTGATGAAATCTTCATACCCCTTAACAGCATCTTTATTCATATTACTCAAATCAAGGTGAATCAACATATTGTGGATTTCATACACGCCCTCTTTAGCGATCGCCTTCAGCACCAAAGTATCCTTATCACTCATGTAAGGAGCTTTGGCATTGAGAACATCGACATCGGCTTGTAATTTTTCCAGAGAGAAAGACTGATTGTCAGTTGCTGAAGAGCAGCCAATAAGTAGACTCACTAGCAACATAGGAATGGCTTTTTGAATCCAGTTCTTACTCATTGTCACACCTCTCATTGGTTAAGAGTTTTACAAAAAAACACGCATTCCTAATATAATACAGTCATTTAATTAACCATAAATCAAGATCATGAAAAAACACATTATTGCTACAGACAAAGCGCCAGCTGCGGTAGGCACATATTCACAAGCTGTTGCCGTTACTGGTGGCACAACCGTCTACCTTTCGGGTCAAATCCCTTTAATTCCAGAAACAATGGAAATTGTTGAAGGTGGCATTGCTGAAGAAATTCACCAAGTATTTAAAAACCTAACAGCGGTTTGTAATGAGGCTGGTGGCGACCTTGCTAGTATCGTTAAACTTAATATATTTTTAACGGACATATCTCACTTTCCAGTCGTTAACGAAATTATGGCACAATACTTCGACCAGCCTTATCCTGCCCGCGCAGCGATTGGTGTCAAAGAATTACCAAAAGCAGTTGGTGTTGAAATGGATGGCGTAATGATGGTCGATTCCGATCAATACAGCTACTAAAAAATGCCAACACTCTCTGATCCACTGATTTCCATTAGCGGATTAGGGAAAAAAACATCGGAAAGACTGAATCAACTGGGGATTTACACCCTAGAGCATTTACTCTTTCACCTACCAAACAGGTATCAAGACAAAACTCGTATTACCCCACTTAGCGCAGCCCAAGTGGGGAGTGAGATTTTAGTCGAACTCACCATCGAGCGAATCGAAGAAGCGCCCACTCGACAAAGACAGTTACTTTGTTATCTCACCGATGATCACAATCAGCGATTATTACTGCGCTTTTTTCATTTCAATCAATACCAAAAACAATCTCTGGTTCGAGGTGAGGCGATTCAATGCTTTGGCGAGGTCAAGGTTGGCCGACAAGGCCTCGAAATGCATCATCCAGAATATCGCCTCATTTCTCAACAAGCGCCACTTTTTGAGTCAACGCTAACGCCCGTTTATCCGCTTTGCCAAGGGGTAACGCAAAACAAACTCAAACAGTGGATTAATACCGCCCTTGAGGCATTGAAAACCGCAGTTATTGATGACCATTTCGAAAAAATAGCAAAAAACACAATGCCAAGCCTGAAAGAGGCTCTTTTGACGCTGCATCACCCGAAAAAAGGCGAAAATTTAGCTAAAATAGCCGATTTCTGCCATATTTCACAACAAAGACTTATCATTGAAGAGCTTGCAGCACACCAATTAAGCCTCAAACAAGTAAAATTAAGACGCAAATCAATAATTTCCAATATTTTCACCCTTAAAACTAATTTAAGTGAGCAACTCTCAGAGTCGCTAAACTTTAGTATGACGGCTGCACAAGCTCGCTGCATTGAAGAAATCAACGCCGATCTCGCCTCAGAGCAACCCATGCTAAGATTGCTGCAAGGCGACGTCGGCTCTGGCAAAACCATTGTTGCAGTTTTTGCCTTATTGCAAGCAGTCGCCAACGGTTTTCAAACAGCAGTGATGGCGCCCACTGAAATTTTGGCACGACAACATCAACAGAGTTTTGGTGAATATTTAAGTAAGTTAGGCATCACCGTTGCTTATCTGTCGGGCTCACAAAACACCGAAGAGAGAAGTAAGCAACTGAGTAAAGTGATCTCGGGCGAAGCACAAGTGGTGATTGGTACTCATGCTCTTTTTCAAGAAAGTGTGTCGTTTGATAATCTCGGCTTTGTTATTATTGATGAACAGCATAAATTTGGCGTCCATCAACGATTGTCTCTTGCACAGAAAGCAAAAAAGACACCACACCAGCTAGTGATGACTGCCACGCCAATTCCACGCTCTTTAACAATGAGTGCTTATGCTGATCTCGACACTTCGATTATTGATGAATTACCACCAGGACGACAAGCGGTACAAACCATTGCGCTCAGTAACAACCGAAAAGACGAAATAATTGAAAAAATCAAACAGGTGTGTGCTGATGGTCGACAAATTTATTGGGTCTGCACCCTGATTGAAGAATCCGAAGTATTACGTGCAGAATCTGCGGAAAATACTTTTGCCTATTTAGATGCTAGCCTTACAAGCCTTCGAGTGATGATGATTCATGGTCGACTCAATAAGAGTGATAAAGAAGCCATTATGCAAGATTTTTCCGCTGGGAAGATTGATGTCTTGGTGGCGACAACGGTAATTGAAGTCGGCGTAAATGTGCCCAATGCTAGCCTGATGATTGTTGAAAATGCCGAGCGCTTGGGACTTGCTCAGTTGCATCAGTTACGCGGGCGAGTCGGCAGAGGAAGCGAGAAAAGCGTTTGTGTGTTGATGTATCAATCACCCCTCAGTGAATCTGCCAAAGAAAGGCTGGATATTCTTCGCCAAACTTGTGATGGTTTTATCATTGCCGAAAAAGATCTGGCGCTTCGAGGGCCAGGGGAAATACTCGGCACTCAACAAACTGGCATTGCCGGCATGAAAATCGCCAACATTGTCCGTGACGCCTACCTCCTAAAACAGGCAAGCTACTACTCTGAACTCATGCTTTGCGAAAGTGAATCCATCCAAAGTGCACTGATTCATCGCTGGATTGACGAGGACCGTTCGCATTACGCTAACGCCTAGATTGATTCCACTGAGTCTAGTAAAATACACCTCTTAAGTTTAGCGCATTTGCAATATGTTTAACCCCGATAAATTTCAATGGCGTACTTTCGATGCAAGCGAGGATATACCCGCTTATGTATTGCCGTGGCTACTCGATAACAGCTCCTTAACAGCAAAACTCAAAAACAAGTATTCAGATTTTCACGTCACTGTCATCTCTCAAGCTGAAAACACACCCTACGATTGTGAGCTTAAACTATTAGGTGATACGAAAGATGAAATCATTATTGTTCGTGAAGTGGAGTTAATAGGTGAACAAAAACCTGTTGTCTTTGCACGCTCCGTTATCCCGAAAACCATTGATACCAACAAGCTCCTTACAATTGGCTCTAGACCCTTGGGTGAAATTTTATTTGACGACCCACTTATTTATCGGGATCAGCTAGAAGTCGGACAACATCAAGGCACATGGGCGCGACGCTCAACATTTGTTATTGGTACAACCAAACTATTGGTGAGTGAAATATTCCTTGAGACATTGTATGCGTGACCAAATTTTTAACAATCAGAGCGATATAGCCGATTTTCGTTTTGATGAAAGCGTAGTGGCCGTGTTCGATGATATGGTGAAACGCTCGGTACCGGGCTACGAGGCAATGATTCAAATGATTGGCCTATTGAGTCGAACTTACGGCAAAGACAATAGTAATTACTACGACTTGGGCGCCTCAACGGGCGCTACAACGCTTGCCTTGGCACTTAACAATACACACACCAACGTGCACTTTATTGCGATTGATAATTCGCAGCAAATGGTTGACCAATGCCAGCAAAACTTAAAAGATAAAGTTGATAATTTAGAGGTTATATGTAGCGATATTAACTATATTTGCATCGAAAATGCATCTATCGTTGTTCTGAATCTAACACTGCAATTTATCGACATCGATAAACGTGCTGCTCTTATCACCAAGATCTATGACGGTCTTAACCCTGGCGGTGCTTTGATTATCAGTGAAAAAGTCCACGTTGACAATCAAAACGAGCAAGCCCGATTGACCGATCTGCACATGGATTTTAAGCGCGAAAATGGCTATAGTGAGCTAGAAATTGCCAATAAACGTCAATCTCTTGAGAATGTCCTATTGACTGAAAACTGCGAAACTCATCTAAAAAGACTGTCAAAATGCGGTTTTATCGCACCCACTTGCTACTTTCAGTGTCTTAACTTTGCCTCATTTTTATCGGTAAAATAGTCCTTTGTTTTTTAACAAGGCTTAAAAAAGGTTTTTTATGCTTTTAATGATTGATAACTACGATTCGTTTACCTATAACTTGGTTCAATATTTTGGCGAGCTGGGTCAAAGCGTGACGGTTCATCGTAATGACGAAATCACTGTTGATGAGATTGAAGCGCTCAATCCGAAACACATTGTTATTTCGCCTGGCCCCTGCACACCAAATGAAGCGGGAATATCTCTAGAGCTAATTGAGAAGCTTGCTGGCAAAGTACCCATTTTAGGTGTTTGCCTGGGCTTTCAAGCTATTGTCCAAGCCTTTGGTGGCAATATTATTGGCGCTAAACGCATTATGCACGGCAAGGTTTCACCCATACACCATATTAGTAGCGGTGTATTCTCTGGACTAAAAAACCCTTTAAATGCAACACGCTATCACTCATTGGTTGCTGAGCAACACACATTACCCGATTGTTTTGAAGTGACTGCGTGGACCAATGATGAATCTGGCGAAATTGAAGAAATCATGGGCGTTCGCCACAAAGAGCTGGCTCTTGAAGGCGTGCAATTCCACCCAGAATCGATTCTAACTGAGCATGGTCACCAAATGCTCGACACTTTTTTACAGGAAAATAAATAATGACTGAAATAATGGACTTCTTGCTGGAACAATGGATATTTTCAGGAACACTCGTTGCGCTCGTTGCGCTGTTTATCTACGGCGAAAGATCAACAAAATATCAAACAATCGATACCAATGGGGTAATCACATTAATGGATGACGACGACTTAATCGTTCTTGACGTTCGTGAAGAAAAAGAAAGAAAGACTGGATTTATTAATTCGGCCACGCATATTCCGATGGCACAGGTCAAAGGCAAGCTGGACACACTCGATAAAAACAAAAAAATTCTTATTTATTGTAAAAGCGGCATGCGCTCCAAGACTACTGCAGAGCTTCTTTGTAAAAATCGGTTTGATCATGTCTATCACCTGAAAGGCGGTTTTAATGCTTGGCTAACGGCCGGCCTACCAATCAAAAAATAAGCTTATGGAAAGCGTCATATATACTTCAGATTATTGCCCATTTTGTCGAATGGCCTACCAGCTATTAGACGAAAAAGGCGTGGTCTATGAGAAAATATCGGTTGATGAAAATCCAGATATCTGGGAAGAAATCCACCTAAAAACAGGTCGGTCCACCGTTCCTCAAATCTACATTAACGGCCAATACGTTGGCGGTTACGACGACTTAAGTGCGGCCGATCGTTCGGGTGAACTGAGTGCTATTATCAATGGCTAACTTAGCAATTGTTGGCTCTGGCGCTTGGGGTAGTGCACTTGCCATTTCTCTAAGTGAGAAATTTGACACTATTCATCTGATTGCCCAAGATGCCGATGAAGTGAAGACCTTAGGCAATCAACACGGCGCCCTAAATACGCCGTTTAGTGGTAACGTTTCAATTGCCTCAGACCTTAGTATAGTAAGTACGGTTGAGGCAGTATTAATTGCAACACCGAGTTATGCATTTGCTGAAATACTAAATAAGTTAAGTCATTACGTATCCAAGCAACACTTTATTGCTTGGGCTACAAAAGGATTCGATACGCCAAATGGCTGTTTTCTTCATGAAACTTTTGAGAGTGCCCTGCCAAGTCATGCTGCTTGTGTGATTTCTGGACCTACTTTTGCAATGGAAATTGCCAAGAAAAAACCCAGTGCTATTGTTGTTGCCTCAAAAGACAGCGCAACGAGAGAGTATTGGTCGACTGCCATCCAAACAAAAACCTTGCGCGCCTACATTAGCGAAGATGTTATTGGCGTAGAAGTGGGTGGCTCAGTCAAAAACATTTTAGCTATTGCTGCTGGCGCTGCCAACGGACTGGGCTTTGGTGCCAATACTCAGGCTGCTATTATTACTAGGGGTCTTGCTGAAATGACAAGACTTGGCGTGGCGCTTGGTGCGGAAAAATCAACATTTCAGGGGCTTTCGGGTATGGGTGATTTGGTGCTAACCTGCTCGGACGACCTCTCTAGAAACCGCCGATTCGGTAAAGAACTAGCCAAAAACGCTACGATCGATGAAGCACTCGCCAATGTGGGCGGAACGGTAGAAGGCTACAACACACTGCAACTAATACTTTCAATGGCACATGCAAAAGATATTGAGATGCCAATTTGCGAGCAAGTCTTTTCCGTAACTGAGGGCGACAAATCGCCAACTGACGCAGTCACTGAGCTCATGCTTAGAAAGCCCACTCAAGAATAACCAGTATTTGATATGGCACTACTAAACCTATTTGAAAATCCCATTGCAAATAAAGTAAAGGTCATCTGCCTTTTTGCTATGGTGGCTTCTGCAACAAGCTTATTCGACAAGACAACGCCGTTATCAAGTTCTCAGCCAATATTCAAACAAGAGTTGCTTGAAATTCAACACCAGACTGTAAACGCTAGACCGGTGTTCTCATCGATTGAGAACACCGCTGTTAGAAAGTCTGTCTTTTTCAATTACTTACTGCCGGCTATTGAGATCAAGAATGCTGAAATACTCAAACTCAGAGCCTCTATTAGTAACGACGAATTAAACGCAGAGGAGCTTGAAGCGTTAGCGCTTAAGTACCGCCTCAACAAAGACGCCAGCAAAGAAGAGATACTTATTGCTGTCGATATCTTGCCGCCTTCTTTGATTCTTGCTCAAGCAGCCAATGAATCCAATTGGGGAAGATCTCGTTTTGCTGAAGACTATAACAATTATTTTGGGCTTTGGTGTTTCTCTAAAGGTTGTGGTACCGTGCCAAAAAATCGAGATGAAGAGGCGACACATGAAGTGGCCACCTTCTCTTCTTTAAAAGATAGCATTGATTATTACGTGCTCAATTTAAATCGCAATCAAGCCTATCACAATCTCAGAGCAATTCGCAAAGAGCAGCGCGACAACGGCAATTTAGTCACTGGCTTAGCATTGGCTAAAGGCTTAACTCGTTACGCTCAAACTGGTGATGAATATGTCGCCTCTATCCGCTCTCTCATCCGCTATAACAAACTCGAACAATACGATTTATAAAGATCACTCAACCCAAACTCGTTCTAGACTTTGTAGTTACAAAATAACAAGCAATAAAAAAACCCGCATAAAGCGGGTTTTTTATTGAATCTCTTGGAAAGATTAACGTTTTGAATACTGCTCACTCTTACGTGCCTTCTTCCTACCAACTTTCTTACGCTCAACAACACGAGCGTCACGAGTAACTAGGCCAGCTTTGCGTAAATCAGGGCGCATTTCTTCGTCGTACACCATCAATGCACGTGTAATACCCAGTCTGATTGCACCGGCTTGACCGGTATCACCACCACCTTTAACAGTGATCTTGAAATCAAACTTGTCTTTCATTTCAACAACGTCGATAGGCTGGTTAACAATCATTGATGAAGTTTCTCTTCCGAAATACTCGCTCATTGGTTTTTTGTTAACAGTGAAAACGCCTTTGCCCTTTGTCATGTAGACACGAGCAACCGATGTCTTTCTTCTACCTGTTGCGTAATAAACTTCTTTATCTGCCATACTAATGCCTTAAATATCTAATACTTGAGGTTGTTGAGCAGCATGTGTGTGCTCAGAACCTGCGAAAATTTTCATTTTTCTTGCCATGTCTCTACCCAATGGGCCTTTTGGCAACATACCTACAACTGCTTTCTGAATCACCTCTTCAGGCTTCTTTGCTAGCAAATCCTTAAAAGCAATGGATTTTAAATTACCAACATAACCCGTATGGTGATAATACATCTTATCGTTGTACTTGTTACCAGTAACGGTAATCTTTGCTGCATTAACGATCACAATATAATCGCCAGTATCAACATGTGGCGTGTACTCAGCTTTATGCTTACCACGCAGACGTGATGCAACCTCAGACGCCAAACGCCCTAATGTTTTGCCATCGGCATCAACCAAAAACCAGTCTCTTTTGACTTCCTCGGCTTTCGCACTAAATGTTTTCATAATTCTCTTCTCTATGTCGCTGCAGAATAATCGGACTATTATAATCACTTTTTATTCTGGGTGTAAGTTTTCCTCTCTGATTCTTGTGAATTTCTCAACCAATGTCGCAATAAATAAAATCATCAGCCAAGCAAGCAACATAGTGACCAGTGTATGACTCAAAAAATGGTCGCCAATAAGCATTTTATAGGATGCAATTCCCCATGCTAATAGCATCACCGCCAAAAAAATGGTTTTCTTACTTTTTGGTTGATTAACCAATAATAGTAAAGACAATAGTGCAAAACCACCGCTTGCATGCCCTGCTGGATAGCAACTTGTATGCGCCCTTGTATCATTACTCATGACTTCAAACAAGCCTATCTTTTCATAGCTTCCATCGAAAAAAAGTAATTGATTTGGACAAGGCATATTGGTTACATCTTTAATTAACCCGACTGCAAGTGGTATGGCAACACAAGATAGGACAATAATAATCAAGCTTCTTTTATTGTTTCTAACCCAACTCAACTTCCTTAGAAAAATAAGTGAAAACACCAACGATAAAACAACTGCAATAAAAAGTGTTTTGATGCCACTATAAAAAACCAACCTAAGTACAGTGTTATTTCTATCTATCAGCCAGGATTGTGTTTCTCTAAAATAGAAAAAATCTTGCACCCACAAGTCAATATTAGTGAGTTCAAAAACACCGACTGTTAACAATAATAAGACAATTGTATTTAGCACCGAAAGCCTTTTATTGGGCATAATCAATGATATCCAATTGATTGTTGTAAACCTCTGTTTTGATATTCATCAACCCTAACAATGTGTGAAACAAATTATCATGCGAGAGGGGTTCATTTGCTGTTACCTTTAAAGCACTCATATTGATTTTACTGGAAAAACTTTCGTTAAACCACATGAGAGCTGGCACATGCACTTGTGCAATTGGTGCCATAAAATATGGCATGCCGTGCAAATATACGCCGTTTTCTCCCAAAGATTCACCATGATCACTGATATAAAACATGGCAGTATCCAGGCTTTCGGCGTTATGCTTTAACAATTCAATCACTTTTGAGAGAAAGTAATCTGCATAAACAATCGTGTTGTCATAAGCATTATTAATTTGCTCATCACTGCACTCATTTAATTGATTGGTCTTACAGGTTGGTTTAAAAACTTCGAAAACATCTGGATAACGCTTATAGTACGCAGGGCCATGACTACCCATCGTGTGAAGCACAATGAGAATATCACTTTCAGGGCGATCATCTATATAGCTTTGCAGGCCGCTTAACATTCCCTCATCTCGACACTCAGATTCACATATCGGGTTAACGCCCACTGATAGATAATCCTCGAAAGTAATGCGATCAGCTACTCCCTTTGAATCGGAGTTATTATCTCTCCACAACACTTCAACGCCAGCTTGATTAATAACATCAAGTACATTACTCATGTTTTTACCTTTGGCGTGAGAGTAATCTTCTCTATCCAAATACGAAAACATACAGGGCACGGATAGTGCAGTATCACTGCCACATGAAGTCATATTCTTAAAAGAAATAACCGATTCTTGCTCTAATAAAGGATTGGTTTGGCGCTCATAACCATTGAGTGAAAAACGATCCGCCCGAGCTGTTTCACCCACCACTAATACTACCAAACGTCTTGCGTAGTCTGGTTTGTTGATTGTTGCATCCAGGCCTATCTCCATAAATGGAGTGCTTGCTGTGTCGAATTTAGTATTGACATATTTCGCAACTGCGTACAAGTAATACGTAGGATTTATATAAAGCTTTAAATCACGATTTTCACGCGCAAAAGAAGTGTAGTGTTTTGAAAAACTAATCGCAATCAAAATAAAAACCAAGATTAGCCCTATAATAATCTGAACTCTTCGCCATAGTTGGCTCACTAGTGGGAGCCTTATTATCTCCATCCTCCATACAAAAAATGAAGGCAAAACTCCAAGAAACAACACATAAGGTATCAGCTTGTAACTGACCAAATCAAGAGACTCACTGGCATTTGTCTCGAAAACACTTGAAATCATATTCTCATCAACAACAATGCCATAATTATTAACAGCGTAGGCAACAACCGCAGACGTCAGCAATAAAATGATTAAAATGGGCTTTATTGTGTGTCGGAAGCAGAGCAACAAAAGCAACACTGACAAGAATACAAATAACCAAACAAACAGAGAGCTAATAAACAAGGTGTTCTGCGAAAGCGGATAGACAAGAATCGTCTTTTCAAAAAAGGTAAAATTACCGGTTAAGGTTATAAAAACCGAAACTAATAAAACCAAACGCACCTGTGACATTTTCTGAAAGAACTTCATCGAATTGATTGCAAAATAAAAGATGTTAATTATATAACCCATTAGATAACAAAGGAAACAATGCTAAATTCACACATCCATCTAGATTTTGATAACGTCAATACACCTTCAGCAGCCACTACTGGTGCCATTGTTCCTGCAACTGGTAAAGAAAATTGGGACAGTGTCATTCAATGTTGCACAAAAGATGACAACCGTCACTTTGCACTTGGCATTCACCCATGGTTTATCGAAGATCATCAAATGATTGACTTGTATGACCTTGAAATTAAAATTGAAGACGAAAAGCCCATTGCTGTTGGTGAGTGTGGACTTGACTACCTAAAAGTTAAAGATCAAAATCAACAGAGATTTTTCTTTGACGAGCAAATTTCACTAGCAAATCGCTACAAATTACCACTGATTGTGCACGCAGTACAAGCCACCGAAGACGTCACTGACCTACTAAAATCCCACGCCAGCTCTCGAGGTGTTATTCATGCATACTCAGGCAGCCTTCAACAGGCAAAAAGGTTGGTTGATATTGGCTTCTACCTCGGCTTTGGTTCAAAATTAGCGGACCCGCATGCGTATAAATTGCACGATATCGTCAAGCATATTCCATCTGAATTCATCCTTATTGAAACGGATGACAATCAAAATTCTGATGGCCTGATTCAAGTCGTAGAAAGAATTGCTAAAATTAAGAAAATTGCCGTTGAAGAGGCTATTGCCCAATGCGACGATAACGCCCGCAAACTGTTTAATATAAGGGGCGAATGATAGGTTGTCATAATTTTTGATAAGGCCATATTCTTGTCCTTGAAGCGTTTGTACGCATTAATGCTTATTGCATTAAAAGTAAAGACAACAAAAAAGACGGTGATATGGCCACATCCCCTTGGGCAAAGCGCTAAGATACTATTTCCCTTGTTGTGTTTATTGTTAAGGATAAACACCCTTAACTTCAAAACACGCCTTGAAAAAACACCTTAAAGCTTTGCAAAATTTTATGAAAACCCATCATTCACCCCTCGGTTAATTTTATGACAGGAAGTTGCGCCAGAACTGAAATTTTAGTTGGTCAACTAGGTCTAGCACAGCTCGCAGAATCCCATGTTCTAATTGCTGGTTTAGGCGGTGTTGGTGGCGCTTGTGCTGAAGCGCTGTGTCGTGCTGGCATTGGCGAAATAACCCTTGTCGATTTCGACACCATTGCCAAAACAGACTTAAATCGCCAACTGGTTGCCCTCCATTCAACACTGGGGAAATCGAAAGTCGATGTGCTTTATGAGCGGCTGCACGATATCAATCCAGACACAGTCATTAATCAAAAACATCTGTTTATCAACAGAGCCGAGGCCGAAGCTATTTCCTGCGATGAGGATTTAACCTTTGTCGCCGATTGTATCGATGCAATCGCCTGCAAAACAGCGCTTATCGACTCGTGCGCCCGTAACGACATGCCGATCATCTCCAGCATGGGTGCTGGCGGTAGACTCGATCCAACAAAAGTCAAGATTTCACGGATGGACAAAACCGAAAACTGTGGACTGGCCAGAGAAATGAGAAGACAACTCAGAAACATTCGTGCCTCATTAAAGTTTTCAGTTGTTCACTCCACTGAAATTCAAATAAAAGCCCTTCCGCACCAAGAACTCACTAAAACAGAGCTTACGCCCACAGGGCGCCCACGGGCTGTAAATGGCGCAATATCTTACATGCCCAATATTTTTGGGCTTATGATGGCGGGACATATAATCCAACAAATTTTAAAAAAATAAGGAGAGCAACATGGTCAGAACCGAAACTCCAGTCTGCGAATTTAATCAAGCAGCACTCGACTTTAACTTAAAAGGGGTTGATGGTAAGCAACACTCTCTTGCTAGCTTAAAGGGTGAAAATGGGCTTTTGGTGATGTTTATTTGCAATCACTGCCCATACGTCAAATCCATTATTGATCGCATTATCCGTGATGCCAAAGAGCTTAAAGCATTGGGTATGAATACCGTTGCCATCATGTCAAACGATCCAAGCGATTATGAAGAAGACTCTTTTGAAAATATGGGAAAAATTGCCGAAGAGATGGATTTTCCTTTCCCTTACTTAATTGATGAGACACAAGAAGTTGCTAAAGCTTATGGCGCTGTTTGTACACCCGATTTCTTCGGTTACAACAAAGACCTAGGTCTGCAATATCGAGGTCGCTTGGACGAATCTCGTAAAGAATCCGTAGCGAATGCTAAGCGCGACCTATTCGAGGCTATGAAAGAAGTAGCAACAACCGGCAAAGGTCCTACTGAGCAAATTCCGTCAATGGGATGCTCTATTAAATGGCTTGATTAACCGGACTTTTTCACAAATTTTGTCAAAATAACAATTCTCTGGCCGTTAACTCGACCTTCAATTTGCGCTTCGTTATCAGAAACTAGAGAGATATTACGAACCGCCGTGCCGCGCTTAGCAGTGAAGTTAGCACCCTTAACAGTTAAATCTTTTGTCAGTGTCACAGTATCACCAGCGCTCAATATGGCGCCATTGCTATCGACGTGCTTACTATCACTCTCGGCGCTTATCTCGGAGCCCGCCTCTGCCCAAGCTTGAGTCTCTTCATCAAGATAAAGAATATCGAGTAAATCTTGTGGCCAGCCCTCACTGCGCAGGCTATTAAGCATACGCCAAGCAACAACTTGCACTGCACTCACCTGTGACCACATAGAATCATTCAAACAGCGCCAATGATTGGGTTCGATTAACTCTGGAGCTTCAACTTGATCATAACACGTGCCACAAGTCAAAACACACTTGTCAGCATTATCTCTGTCGCCATCAACCGCAGTGATGATGAGATTTTCACTCGAGCCGCACAATTCACATTGCCCCCCTGCTCGCTCTCTAAGAATTTGTTCTGTGTTCATTGGTTAGTATTAATTATATTTTTGAAAACACTATTTTACAAAGCTCTCTTATAATCGGTTGATAATAAATTAAAAAATATATAATTAGGGTATAATTTTGGCCTTTCCTCTTTCCGAGCCATCATGTCAGATATGTCAGACAATCAATCCAGTGTCAGTTTTAAAAGTCTTGGTCTTTCAAGTAATATTATCAAAGTGCTGGATGAGGTTGGCTACGAAACACCTACCGCGATCCAAGAGCAATGCATCACGCACTTACTCGACGGTCAAGATATTATTGGTCAAGCGCAAACGGGCACGGGAAAAACAGCGGCCTTTGCATTGCCGTTGCTGGATAAAATTGATTTAGACAACAACCAGGTACAATTGTTAGTACTAACGCCGACTCGCGAATTAGCGATTCAGGTGGCAGAAGCAATTCAAACTTATTCAAGACACCTTAAGGGCTTTCATGTTTTGCCAATTTACGGCGGTCAATCATACGACATACAGCTAAGACCATTGCGAAGAGGTGTTCATGCAGTTGTCGGCACGCCAGGACGAGTGATGGACCATATAAAACGTGGCACATTAAAACTTAATAATCTACAAGCACTGGTGCTAGACGAAGCCGATGAAATGTTAAGAATGGGCTTTATCGATGACGTTAAATGGGTTATGGAAAAACTCCCGGAGCAACGTCAAATTGCACTTTTTTCAGCCACTATGCCAAACGTTATTAAGCGAGTAGCTGAAACATTTTTAAAAAATCCTAAAATTGTTCAGATTAAGACCAAAACAGCAACGGCACCAACGATTACACAAAGATATTGGCTTGGTAGCGCAGCACAAAAACTCGACGCATTAACTCGAATTTTAGAAGTTGAAACGTTTGACGCAATGATTATCTTTGTTAGAACGAAAACTGCCACTATTGATTTGGCTGAAAAACTCTCAGCAAGAGGGTTTTCTGCAGAAGCGATTAATGGCGATATTGCGCAAAACCAACGTGAACGCATTATTAATCAATATAAGCAAGGCAAGATCGACATCCTTATTGCTACTGATGTCGCAGCACGTGGTCTTGATGTTGAGCGTATTTCACATGTAATCAATTACGATATTCCACAAGATCCTGAATCATACGTTCACCGTATTGGGCGTACAGGTAGAGCAGGCAGAAAAGGTCAAGCGATCTTATTTGTAGCGCCACGCGAACGCCGCATGCTACAAACTATTGAGCGCATTACTCGCCAACCGATTGAACCGATGCAACTGCCTACTGCAAAAATTATTAATGAGCAACGTGTTAGTAATTTCAAGCAGAGAATCACCGAAACACTTAGCAATCAAAACTTAGCGGTATTTGAAGAGTTATTATTAGAGTTTCAAAAAGAGCATGAAATCGACACCTTTAAAGTTGCTGCTGCATTAGCATTGATGGCACAAGGCACTGAACCGCTTCTACTTGACGAAAAAGCCTTTAAACAAGCGCAATTTGGCGCAACTAGCGGCAAGAAAATCACTGTCGACATTGAGGCATCCCCGTTAAAGGACAACCCTCAAGTGCCGATGCGACGCTATAGAATTGCACTAGGCAATAGAGACAGGATCAAGCCGGGTAACATTCTTGGTGCGATTGCCAATGAGGCCGAAATTTCAAGTCAATTCATTGGCTCTATTCAAATCTTCCAGGACTTTACCACGGTTGATTTGCCAGACGAAATGCCAAAAGAAACGCTTGAAGTTTTAAGAAATGTGCGTGTTTTTGATAAAAAGCTCAACATAGAAGAACTCACTAGCAAAAACAACACTGCCACCGCTAAAGAGCAGTCTGATAACTTCAGGGGTGGATTCTCCGACAGAAAAGACAGAGGTAAGCCACGTCGTAATCGAGACAGGGATAGGGATCGTAAGTTCACTAAACGCAAGCGCTAAGATAGGGTTGTTATTTTTAATGAATTAAGTATCTTTTAGCAATTTTCTTAGGTAAAATTGCTCCTGCTGGTAAAAATACAGCTAATTGTTTATGTTCGTGTTGTAGATTGACAAGATGTCGGTTTCACGGTTAATTAGTTAGATTGCATCTTTTCCAAGTTTTTTTATTTTTTTTTAGGGGACGAAATGTCTACAACAACAGGTAAAGTCAAATGGTTTGACGCGAAAAAAGGTTTTGGTTTCATTGAGCAAGAGAGTGGTGACGATGTATTCGTTCACTTCCGTGCTATTCAAGGCGATGGCTACAAATCTTTAGTCGAAGGTCAAGAAGTAGAATTTGAACTTGAAGACGGCGCTAAAGGCCCTCAAGCTGCTAACGTTATTCCTCAATAGTATAACACCAGTACGAAATTCAAAAAACACCGCTTCCGAGCGGTGTTTTTTTTCGCTCGTCAATAATTAATCAGCCCGTTCCATTAGTTCGGTTTCACTTGTAAAGGCTTTATAGCACAGCGACAATAGCGCCACTTCTACTGCGTATACGTAGATTGACAAGGCAAACGCCATGTAATCAAAAAATGCAAAGACAAACCCTAGAGCAACTATTAACTCAATACCTTCGCTTGCCAACCAAGGTATTAGAATCAGCAACACCAACAACCTTAAAGTGAATCGCCTTGTCAGTAGCCAAGAGCCTTTAATGCCAATACTTTTACCGACAGCAGCCGCAGGTAGCGCCAAAAGCACTCTTGGAAAGGCGACAACCAGTGTTGCAATAACAACACCAATAAGACTAAACAGGACAAATGCTGTGGTGTTTCCAGCCATCATTTGGGTGCCTTCGAGAAGTAGTGGTAACAAAAAAAACATGGGTGGTAGCAAAGCCAATAGGAAGGCCAAGGTAATCGTAATAGACCAACCAAGAAACCGATTCTCCTCCACTCCCCATCAAAACATCTTTGGCGGACTCTGAGCTTTTTCTGGCAATATAAACATTTGATGCCAACCCACTATCATCATAACAGTGCAAGCAACAATGACGCAAAGCGTTAGAATAAAGGCACCTATTATTAGTGGCTCACTTACCGAGTCAATAATTATATGACGCCAATTAATGGGGTTGACAGCTTAATACAGCTCAGTGCGTGAGTCCATGGAAGCTTTACAGCTTCTATAAAAATAGAGTCAATCGACAACTTGTTTAATTGTATATCTGATTGCATAAGTGACCTCTAAATGTAGGACAAACCAGTCTATATCATACACCGCCTCAGCTTATAATTGTGCCATGGATACATTTTATTGGTACGACTACGAGACTACTGGCATATCACCCCGCGTTGATCGTATTACACAGTTTGCCGGCATTCGTACAGACACCAATCTGAATATTCTTGACGAGCACATGCTCTACTGCAAACCAACACATGACTGCCTACCAAGTCCTTATGCCGTTGCTGTTACTGGCATAACGCCACAACACTGCGAAAAAAATGGCCTTATTGAACACGAATTCTTAAAGAAAATTCACGCGCAATTTTCTCAGCCCAGCACTTGTATCGTTGGTTATAACAGCATTCGTTTCGACGATGAATTTAGTCGTTACGGTTTTTTCCGAAATTTTATCGAGCCTTACGGCTGGCACTGGCAAAACAACAACACACGATGGGATATCCTCGATGTTGTCCGTCTTGCTTATGCGCTAAAAAAGGATACAAGCCTTAATTGGGTGACCGATGAAAGTGGCAAACCAATTTTTAAGCTCGATCGACTATCGATTGCAAATGGCATTGAACACTCCAATGCGCACGATGCTCTGGGGGATGTTCGCGCAACCATTGCTTTGGCAAAAATCATTAAAGAAACACAACCGCAATTGTTTGATTACGCTTTTAGCCTTAGGGATAAAAAAGTAGTAGCAAAAAAAATAGAACTCTTCTCACCGATGCTGCACACCTCCGGCATGTATGGCGCCAATTTATCTTGCACCAGACTCTCAACGGCACTTGCTTACCATCCTGAATACGCCGATCGAGCCATTGTCTTTAATTTAGACCAAGACCCATCCCTCCTTCTTGAGCTAAGTACTGAAGAACTAAAAACACTGCTATTCACCAAACAATCCGAACTGCCAGAAGGTGTTGAGCGATTACAACTTAAAGAACTGATTTTCAATAAAAGCCCGATGTTTGTGCCAAATGTTCGCAAATTAGAACCTAAAATCATCGAACAACTGAAAATTGATATGGATCAGTGCTTCAATCGATTAGACTTTATTCAAAAACACCAAAACCAAATTCAAGAGGCTGTGCGAGCTATCTACCTTAGTGATGGCGAGAAACAACCATCAAAAGATGCCGATCAAGCGCTTTATGATAAATTTGTCGATACTGCCGACAGGCGCATTTGCAATCAAATTCAAACTCTTTCCGCAGATGAAGTTAGTACTTTCCAACCGAGTTTTAAAGACAAAAACCTAACCACCTTGTTTCTCCACTTTAAGGGAAGAAATTACCCTCAATTGTTAAGCGATAGCGAGGCCGAAGACTGGTTTGAAATTGTGCAGTCACGTGTACAAGATGGTGACAATGGTTACTTGTCGTTTGATAGCTTTGAACAACAGCTCACCCAACTTAAAAAAGACGTGCCAGAAAAGCATTTTCTTTGGCAACAACTGGAAACTTACACACAAACTTTTCTCTAGTTTTTACCCTATCGGATTGAAATAGTTCATTCAAACAGGTATAATATTTACCCATAATTGCAAACTTAGAAGGACGAAACAAACCTATTATGAACGCAGAAACTCGCAGTGAAATGTTTGGCAGATTGCTCAAACAAATTCCAAATCCAACGACAGAACTAAACTACTCAACTTCATTCGAACTTCTTGTAGCAGTAACCTTATCAGCACAAGCAACGGACAAAAGTGTCAATCAAGTAACCGATACGTTATTCCCACTTGCCAACACGCCTGAGACAATTTCTGAGCTTGGCGAAGACACACTTCGTGACACCATCAAAACCATTGGCTTGTTTAATTCGAAAGCTAAACACATTATCCAAACTTGTAAGATTCTAATCGACAAGTACGACTCTCAAGTGCCCGAGACACGCAAAGAGCTTGAAGCCCTTCCTGGCGTTGGTCGTAAAACAGCCAATGTTGTATTAAATACAGCCTTTGGTCAGCCTACTATCGCTGTTGATACACACATTTACCGTGTTGCAAATCGTACTGCAATTGCTTCTGGAAAAACAGTACTTGAAGTAGAAAAGAAGCTTATCAAATTCATTCCTGATGAGTTCAAAGTGCCCGCTCACCACCTTATGATTCTTCACGGTCGTTATGTTTGTAAGGCGCGTTCACCGCATTGCACAGACTGCACACTACTCGACCTTTGTGAATACGAAGAGAAGAACCTATAGTGAGGCCTTTGTACAAGTCAATTTAGATTTGATAGTTGGATTTTTTTTATTTTACAAGGCATATTTTTAGAAGCTCTACTTGTTGTCTAGCAATAAAATTTAACACAGGAAAATGCAAAAAATTCACTATCCCAAAGGGCTGAGGCGAAAAATACTAAAAAATGCAAGAAAATTCTTATCAATAGCTAGTGCTATTAATTTTAAATTTTTACACATTTTTTATTCATTTTTATCTCTCAGCAAATTTAAAATGGTTTATACAAAGGTCTCTGAATAACCTTATGTTGTACAGCCAAGATCGAACCAAGCAAAGACAATTCTTAGCGAGATCTTGGCAAAAATTCACCAATAAAGAATCGCTCGAGCCACTCGAAACACTACTGGCATCCATCATTCAGATTCATCCAGAATATCACGCTTTAATCAATAATGTGGATTCAGATTATTTTCCCGAGCAAGGCGAAATTAATCCCTTTCTCCACATCAATCTGCACCTAGCACTCAGAGATCAACTCTCCATCAACCAGCCAACGGGCATCAAAAAGGCTTACGACAAGCTACTGATGAGACTCAAAGATGAGCACGCCGTTGAGCATTTAATGATGGATTGCATTGCTGAAATGATTTTTTCTGCACAGAAAAACAACACACCAATGGACCATCAGGCTTATTTCCAGTGCATTCAAAACCAGGTCAACCAGAACTAGTTATCAAAGGCGCACATAATGTGGGCACGGAGGGGCAGACTTTACGCTGATGTTTACTTTATGGCTCCACTTAGGCTTCGCAAAATCAGGGTGTTTCAGTCTGCGTTTTAAGCTTTCCTGACATAGGGATCATCGATTCATCTCCTAAAATAATAGGGAGTAATTTGAGAAACCTCTTCCATACAGAATCCTGAATGTATGGGATTTGATACTTTTCACACAGGGCCTTCACTTTTGGCTGCGCCTTCTGATATTGAACCATAGACATATCAGGCCAAAGGTGATGCTCAATCTGATAGTTCAACCACCCATGAAGAAAATCATTAATATCGCCACCACAGCGATAGTTTACTGAGCCGAGAATTTGGCGCATACAAAACTCCTCCCGGTCTTTGGGTTCTCCCTCAAAACGATACACGTCACTCCCTGCATGATTAGGAACCAACACCAAGTAGGAATGAAGGTTGGTAAATATCTCTGCCAAAAGCAAAGTTAAAAACACATTGATGGCAGCAGCCTGACTTATCAAAAGAAACATCGATGGGATAAACAAAAAATTCAGCAAGACATATGGAATATACGACTTTAACCAAAGGCTTCGCCCGGACGGCGTAAATGGATTAAAAACAGAGTCAAAAGGCGCAAGCCTGTCAGAGGATAGGTCTGGACTTTCTTTCTTCGTAGGGCTGTACATTTGCTTGATTGTTGAAGGCGCATAGTAGAGCAACTTCCATTGACTCATTGCTAAAAACGCCCAAATGAGCTTAAAAATTTTAGGTTTTCTAGACTGTCGTATATAAACTATATTATGCTCAACTACATCGGGGTCAAATCGCTCCCCCAACCGATAATGGTGCAGAACATTGTGTTCTTTAACCCAGGCAGCTGGTTCGATCCAGTCTAGCCAATCCCAAAATCTTCTGAGCCCCTTTGCAAAATACTGACTCCTTAAGGCCTTTGGAGTCTCAGCAAACCCATCATAACCCTTATGAAGGACATGGTGGGCAACAGTAGTCCATCGCGTAAATTTACCCTGACTAATTAGCAATGCTGATATTGGATTTGGAAAAATTACGGCAGTAACGAACCCCAGAATACTTGAAAGACGCCCCCAGCGAATAATCTTCTTCAAATGAGAGACATGTTGGGCACCATCTACATCTTCTTTAAGTTCATTTTCAAGATCATCCAATTCATCCATAAAGCCAACCAAGTCCACATCAGCCAAGAAATCCTGATAAGCAACTAAATTGGCATCGAAGTCATTTTGATCTTTTGAATTCATATATACCCTTAAAATTAAATACCTTGGTTTCAAAAATCAAATGTTTGGTGATTTTGAAGGGAAATATTTGGCAACTACGATGAAGTATACCCATGAAACAAGGGGTTTTAATGACAGAAAGCCATTGTATATACTTTACCACTACCTCAATCATCTCAATATTTATGGCAAAAGCTATCATTCTGCCACGATGAATTACACACAACAAGTGCTGAGAACCTAACAATACATCAATTGATTGCTGAGTGACGGTTGAGACTTTAACAATCTTATTTGGTGACGTTGCGTCGGATACTGTAGTAATGCTGTTTCGAGGAATTCCTACATAACAGAATAACTGGATAACGGCCTTATTTGCTTTGTTCTTGTCCAGCTAAACCCTTAATTTGACTTTTAGCGCATCACCGATAAAGCCGATCACCTCATCTTTTGAAGCATTCGGAATGACTTTGAGTGAAAGTCGTATCAATGACTACCAATCAACAAAGTTCTTAAGCAACTGCAGACCGTCGTGTTGTGATTTTTCAGGATGGAACTGCACCGCAAATAAGGAGTCCTTAGCAACCGCCGAGGTAAATACATCGCCATAGTCTGTACTGCCCGTAACAACAGATGAATCCCCCTCTTGCACGTAATAACTGTGCACGCTATAAAAACGAGCATTATTATCGATATTATGCCAAAGGGGGTGGGCAGACACTTGGTTGACCGTATTCCAGCCCATATGAGGGATCTTGAGGTCGGTATGAGTAAACTTAATCACTTTGCCAGGAATGATTGACAAGCCATCGGTGCCATTATTTTCCTCGCTGTGATCAAAGAGCAGCTGCAAGCCCAAGCAAATGCCTAAAAATGGCTTTTCAACAGCGGATTTTTTAATGACATCGATCAAGTTGTGCTCATTAAGTGCTGACATGCAAGCACCCATTGCCCCTTGTCCGGGGAAAACAATGCGATCAGCATCATTAATCAGTTTAGGGTCATTGGTTAGGATTGAGCGATCGTTCGGCGCAACAAACTCAAAAGCCTTTTGTACGGAGCGGACATTACCCATTCCATAATCAACAATTGCGATGGTTTGCATGTTTCTAAAGGGCTACAAAGAGCCTTTGGTTGAAGGGATAACGCCCGCTTGTCTTTCATCAGGTGTTACCGCCATACGCAATGCTCGACCAAACGCCTTAAAGACGGTTTCCGCTTGGTGGTGCGAGTTAATGCCTTTCATATTGTCAATATGAAGCGTTACTAAAGCGTGATTGACAAAACCTTGGAAGAACTCTCGAATCAAGTCAACATCAAAAGTGCCCACTCTACCTCTAGTAAAATCAACATCCATAATCAAGCCCGGTCGACCAGATAAATCAAGCACGACGCGTGAAAGCGCTTCATCAAGTGGCACATAGGAATGGCCATAACGAGTGAGTCCTTTTTTATCGCCCACAGCCTTAAAAAAGGCCTGACCAATGGTAATACCAACATCTTCAACCGTGTGATGATCGTCTATCTCGGTGTCGCCATCGCAGCGGATGGTTAAATCCATCAAGCCGTGACGGGCAATTTGATCCAACATGTGGTTTAAAAACGGCACACCTGTCTCAATATCGGCAACACCGGTGCCGTAAATATCCAGACTGACAGAGATGTCCGTCTCGTTTGTTTTGCGATCAACTTTTATCATAAGTAAATTTTATCTTATTTATTAACCGTAGACTATATATAGTCTTTGATGAGTATTTCAGCGATTTGAATGGTATTCAGTGCAGCACCTTTTCTAATGTTGTCAGAAACCACCCACATATTCAAACCCAGCTCATGACTGATATCTTCACGAATGCGGCTGACAAAAGTTTCATCATTGTTAGTTGCTTCAGAAAAAGGCGTCGCATAACCACCGTCCTCACGCTCGTCAAGAACTTTAACGCCAGGGGCTTTTTCAAGTAGCGCTCTAGCCTCTGCCGCAGTAATCTTTGTCTTTGTTTCGATGTGAAGCGCTTCTGAATGACCAAACAAAACAGGCACACGAACCGCAGTTGGGTTAACCAAAATATTGTCGTCTTCAAAAATCTTTTGCGTTTCCCACACCATTTTCATCTCTTCTTTGGTGTAGCCATTTTCTTGGAACACATCGATATGAGGGATGACGTTAAAAGCAATTTGTTTTGGGTAAACCTCAATGTCAATATCTTGGCCGTTCAAAAGTTTGGCTGTTTGATCTGTTAACTCACTAATCGCCTCTTTGCCACTGCCCGAAACCGCTTGGTAAGTCGCCACATTAATACGCGTAATCCCCACCGCATCATAGATTGGTTTTAGCGCAACCAACATTTGAATCGTCGAACAATTCGGGTTGGCAATAATATTTCGATTTGTGTAATTTGCAATCGCGTGCGCATTCACTTCTGGCACAACCAGTGGGATGTCTTCGTCACGACGAAAGTGCGAGGTATTATCAATCACGACACAACCCGCTGCAGCTGCAATCAGTGCATATTTTTCAGAGATATGACCGCCTGCTGAGAATAAGCCAATTTGAACTTGAGAAAAATCAAAAGTGTCTAAGTCTTGTACCGTCCAAGACTTGCCTTGACACTTGACTTTTTTACCCGCTGAGTTTGCAGAGGCTAAAGGATATAAATTATTAATAGGAAAATCGCGCTGATCTAAAATTGAAATCAGTGTTTCACCTACTGCACCAGTTGCGCCAACAATGGCTACATCATATTTTTTATTCACGGCTAAAGAATTATAACAAAAAGAGTTTATTATACGAATCCTTGCAGCTTACGTTAACAAATATATTCGAGAAACGAGGAAAATAATTCAGGATTATTGCACTAGTAAATATCGAAATGAAGCATTATTGCATTACAGGTGCCAAAATGGTGCAAATAGTGAGATTTTTACAGGGTTAGACGCTCATATTTCGACCTTAATTAGTCGCCGACTAGATTACACTCAAAGAGTATCTGTTTAACTCGGCTTTACACGCAGTTATCGATTTCTATATATTGATGCTGGCATGTAAATTCATCACTAAGATGCCGGCATAATGCTTGTACACCATAGCGTTCAGTTGCATGGTGTCCAGCTGAAATAAACACCAAGCCATTCTCCAATGCTGCTGCTGGTGTTTGCTCTGAAGCCTCACCAGTAAGGTAGGCATCTACGCCAAGATCTACTGCTTGATCAATAAAACCTTGCGCTGCACCGGTACACCAAGCAATGCGCTTGATGCAATTACCTTTATCGCCAATAATTAATGGCACTCTTTGCAGTGCGCTTTCAATTTTCTCGCCAAACTCGTCAACGCTTAACTCAAGCTCGCCTGTCCACATCAAGCTGTTTGCAACAGGGTCCATGTTATTAATGCCCAGCAGTTTGCCCAATTGCGCGTTGTTGCCGACATCGGGATGGGCATCAAGCGGTAAGTGATATGCAAATAAATTGATATTATTTTCTAGCAATAAGGCAATTTTGCGACGCTTAGCACCTGTGATTGTCTGCGAGTCATTCTTCCAAAAAAGCCCATGATGGACAAAAATTGCATCCGCCTTTTCATCGATTGCTCGCTCAATAAGTGCAAGATTAGCGCTGACACCGCTGATAATTTTATTGATTTCTTCCTTGCCTTCAATTTGCAGACCATTAGGACAATAGTCCTCAAAAGCATCGGCGTTAAGATACGATTGGGTGTAGTTCTTTAGTACTTCACGGTTAACCATAAAAACTTTTTAGTTGTTGCAACAGGGTATTGTTCTCACTAGCATTGCTCACCGTAACCCGCACACAGTTTATGAGTTGCGGATGACTGGCAAAGTTTTTAATGAGTACGCCATTGTCTTTTAGGTACTCAAATAATGCATTTGCATCGGGGGTTTTGACCAGTAAAAAATTAGCGTCCGATGGGTAGACTGTTAACGCCTGGATGGCGTCCAACTCATTAAATAAACGACCTCTTTCCTCGATAATCACTTGTGCATTTGCAACAATTTGGTCTTTTTCTTTGAGAAGGAAATTAGCACTAGCCTGAGTCAATGTATTGATGTTATACGGTAGGCGTAACTTATCTAAATGAGCAACCGTTTCCGGATTACCAATCAACAAGCCCAACCTCAATCCCGCAAAACCGATTTTAGATACTGTTCTGAGCAACACCATATTTGGGTAATTACTGACTTCCTCTAAAAAGCTGTCTTTAGCGTATGCGTAATAAGCTTCATCCACCACCACCAAAGCATCGCTAGTTTCGATGATTTGTTTAATGGCCTCGCGATCAAAAGCATTGCCCGTTGGGTTGTTTGGATAAGAAATAAAAATCAGTTTTGGCTGTATTTTTTCAATCGCTGCCAGCGTTGCATTCAAATCAATCTCAAAATTCTCGTCAAGCGTCACCCCTTTGTAATTCAAACGAGTGAACTTGGCAATCATTTCATACATAACAAAACTTGGCTCAACACTAAGGATAGTATCGCCTGTGTCGCAAGCCAATGCCAATAGCTGGATAAGCTCATCTGAGCCATTGCCTAGCAAAATATCCAAACCTTCAGGGATATCCATTAAATCTCTTAACGTTTGCTGCAACTCTTCAGCGCCCGCATCAGGGTAACGATTGAGTTCAGCCCCTGCCAAGTAGGCAAGATAGGGCTCGATTAAATCTTCAGGGACTAAAAATGGACTTTCCATAGCGTCCAGTTTTATCATATTTTTCGACTTCGGGACATGATAAGCCTGAATCTCTTGAATATCTGAGCGCAACCAGTGATTAATAAAAGACATTAGTGAGACCTTTGCGTGATTATGTTGGCTTAGAACGATTGGGATGATATTGCATTTTACCCAGCTTTTTTGCGCTTAATAATGTTTGATAACAGTAGTCCAGCGCCCTCTTACAAGCAATGTCGACATCAATACCGAGTGCAAGCAACGCACTAATCGCGCTCGCCAGTGTGCAGCCAGAACCGTGATATTCTCCTGGTAGTTTCACATAACGGAAACTCGAGTGGAGCTCACCGTGACAATATAAACGGTGTTCTATGTCCTTTTGTGCGCCATCCGTACCAGTCAACAAAACCCAAGGACAATTCAATGACTTAACAGCGCTGGACTCATCCAAATCGGGGGCTAAAAGTGATAATTCCGCTTGATTTGGGGTAATGATTGCTGCCAAAGGAATAAGATGTTTCCGCATTGCTAAAATCGCACTTTCATCAACCAGCTGCTTGTCACTACTGGCGCGAATAATGGGATCTAGAACAATGCTTAATTGCGGTTTTTCGGTAAGACAATTGGCAATGGTGTTGATTTGCTCAGAAGAGCCGAGCAGGCCAATTTTAACAACCTGAAAATCAATATCAGCAACAACTGCTCTGAATTGCGCTTCAATTAGTGCGCAATCAACAACTTCAATTTGTGTCACCTCGCAAGTGTTTTGCGCAGTGAGTACAGTAACAATCGGAAGTGTTGTTATTCCAAATTGATTAATCGCCTCGATATCGGCACTGATGCCAGCGCCACCGCTAGGGTCAAGGCCTGCAAAAACTAAAACACTGTCTGAAAAAGATTTGCGCACCGCCTAGTGCAACTCTTTCTCAATCAAGTAATCTACCACCCTAAAAATACCTTCGATACTGCCTGCATGCATCGCATCCACCCAATACTTTCCATTTACAACTAATGTTGGAACGCCTCTCGATTGATATTTACGTGTATCGGCTATTGCCTTTCTAACATTACTTTCCACTGAAAATGATGCAAAAATCGTGTTGGCTTTTCCTTTATCAACCCCGTTATCGCTCAACCAATTTACAAACTCATCTTGCGAATGAAACTTCATTCCATGCTTGTGAATAGCATCAAATAAAGGCGTATGCAATCTATCCAGTTCGCCCAAGTCCTTTAAAACATAATAGAAAATAGCGCCGTTTATCCAACCATCTCCAAGCACCGAGGGTTGGCGCACAAATATCGCCTCATCCGTCAAAGTTGCTTCCATCGCATGAATATAAGGCTCTAAATTGTAGCAGTGACTACAGTAATACCAAAATAACTCTCTAACCTCAACCTTATCCCCGGTTTGGGTTTCAACAGGCTTATCTATCACTACATAATGCGTGCCGGCTACATACAGTGGCTCTTCGTGCTTATCTTTTGTCGTAGGTTGCACTGATTGAGCGCTTTCATTAGTGCTTGAAGTAACCTCTTGCGCTACAGGCTCAATAACTTTCTCTGCAACTTGTGCAATTTGGGTGCTGCTATTTGCAGTGAGGGCGATCTCATCTTTGCCCTGCTCAGAAAGCAAGTAATAGCCAAGCGCGGCAACTACAATGACAATAACTAATATAGCTGGTAATTTTTTCATGGATTGATAATTATTTAAACAGTTTGTCGATATTATACTGACTCAAGACAAAGTCTCGACTCGATTGGAATGCTCGCCAAAGCTCTTGATAGGTTTGCCCTTCAATTGGATGGCGTTTACTTGCACTCAGTTCCGCCAATGGCGCCAAAACATAACCATACTTGAGAATATCGGCACGTGGCAAATTCAATGAAGCCTCAATAACGTCATCATAAAGCACCAAATCAAGGTCAATAATCCGTACAGGAAATTTAGCTAAATTTCGGTCCCTGCCTAAATCATCCTCGATATTTTTTAAAGCTGCCCTCACCTCATGGATCGATTTATCGGTGGTGGCATTGATACCAATATTGTAAAAATCGTTGCCTTCGAAACCCTCGGCAGGGCTTTCATACAAGGAAGAAATAAAAATATTTGAAAATTCTTTCTCTAAGGTTTTAAGTGCAAGCGTGAGTTTTAAGGCCCTATCTTCATTTGAGCCAATATTAATATGAACGTCACTCATTAAGACTTCGTTCGTTCAATAATAACGCCAACACCTTCAGCGCCAGTGACCGCCTCACCTTTGTTCAATTTTAGCTTGACCCACTCCACACCAAATTCATTGATAATGATTTGGCAAACTTCCTCAGCCAGAGTCTCCACCAGTTGGAACTCACTGCCTCTCACATAATCACAAAGACGATCGCAAACAGCATGATAGTTCACCGCTTGAGCAATATTATCGGTATTGGCTGCAGCACCATTGTTGGAGGACATCTCGATATCAAAAACAATGTCTTGACGAATTTCACGCTCCCAATCGTAAATACCAATGACTGTATCAATCTTAAGGCCCTGTATAAATACAATATCCATTGCTGACATTATTGAATAACAAAGCCCATATGATACCTTTGAGCAAAGTTTTTAACGTTACAAATGTTGAGACCTTTGCAGCATATAGAAAAAATCTCCCAGCAAATATAAAACGGTTTATGCAAAGACCTCATGCTAATGATTGATATAATTTAGCACTGACTCTGAATATTTTTTGTCTCAAAGTCATTACTTAGGGAGAAGGATTTGACTTTTTACCCATTGCTCATTGCGGCTTATTTGATTGGCTCGATTTCATCCGCCATTCTCATTTGTAAAGCATTAGGGTTGCCAGATCCCCGCACTCAAGGTTCAAACAATCCTGGTGCCACCAACGTGCGTCGAATAGCCGGAAATAAAACGGCAGCCTTGGTCCTCTTGTGTGATTTGTTAAAAGGCTTTCTACCGGTATTTCTGGCAACTTTTTTAGAGTTGAGCTTGTTTGAAGTTTCTTTGATTGGTCTCGGTGCATTACTTGGCCACATCTACCCTGTGTTTTTCGGATTCAAGGGTGGTAAAGGAGTGGCGACTTATGTTGGCATACTGCTCGCTTGCAGCACGCTTGTTGGGTTAGCGTTTATATTGATCTGGTTATTTATCGCCAAGGTGTTAAAAATATCATCGCTCTCAGCTTTAGTAGCGACGGCTATTTCACCTGTGTATTTCTACCTGTCCAAAGATGATATTGGCTCGGCAGTGGTTGTTACGCTTATCTGTCTATTGATTTTCTACACGCACCGCAGCAATATCAAAAGACTCATTAATGGTGAAGAAGATGGCATTAAGCCTTAGTATTAACGCCTCTTTTTAGCAAATAAAGAGCCACTGCAGTCAACAGTGCAATCATCGCCAGGGGCACCATAAATGCCAAATAAAGCTCGGTAGAGCCAATTCCCAGCATTCCCAATCTAAAGCCGTCCATCATATAAAAGATTGGATTAAAAGCCGATAAAGAACGCCAGAAACTGGGCAGAATATCGATGCTATAAAACATGCCGCCCAAATAAGTCAAAGGCAGCAGCACAAAGGTTGGCACAATAGATATGTCATCGAAAGATTTGGCAAAAATAGCGTTAATAAAACCCGCTAAAGCAAACATCACCGAAGTCAGTAAAAAAGACACAGCAAGAATGCCATAGCTATAAACACTAAGATCAACAAAAAATGAAATGGCAAAAGTAACCGCCAACCCAACACACAACCCTCGAGTCACACCGCCAGAAACAAAGCCCAGCAAAATAACCCAATTGGGTATCGGTGAAACTAATAATTCTTCAAAACTGTGATTGTATTTTGTCATGAAAAAAGAGGAAACCGTATTGGCGTAAGATTGCATAATCACCGTCATTAAAATAATACCGGGGACAATAAAATGCAAATAATCAATGCCTTGCATATGGCCAATTCTCTCACCCATTAAACCGCCAAAAATAAGAAGGTACAGCGAAGTAGTCACTACCGGTGGCACAATGGTTTGCACCCAAATACGTGCAAAGCGAAGGATCTCTTTCACAACAATGGTTTGATAAGCAATCCACATAACTAACCCTCCTTACTGGTTAGTGATAAAAACAAGTTTTCTAGGCGATTTTGAGCGGAGCGAATATGGGCCACGGTAATATTTTTTAATAACAACTTAGTAATCACATCCGAAATACTCATCGATTCAGGCAGGGTTATTTGCAAAGTGTGCTCGTCCAGGACTTCACACTCGCAACGACTGATTTTTATATTCTCAGATAAACTCTCGACACACTCTAGTATCAATATTTGATGTTTGGCTTTTTTAAGCAGGTCCTTCATGCTTGATTGCACCACAATCTCACCTTCGTCCAGTATGGCGATATTTCGACACATGGATTCAGCCTCTTCCAAGTAATGCGTTGTCAGAATGATAGTCACCCCCTCTTGATTAAGCCGCTTTAAGAAGCGCCACATGGAGCGACGAATCTCAACATCAACACCCGCCGTTGGCTCGTCCAAGATAAGAATTTCTGGGCTGTGCATCAGCGCGCGTGCCAACATCAGTCGACGCTTCATACCGCCAGACAAAGATTGTGGCACCTCCAGACGACGATCCCAGAGGTTTACTTTTTTGAGTAATTCTTCAGCACGAACCCTAGCCTCTTTACGATTGATGCCAAAATAGCCCGCTTGATTGATGAGTATTTCGATATTGGGTTCGTGAGGATTAAAATTAAACTCTTGCGGCATCAAGCCAATTTTGCGTTTAACTTCGTTAATATGCTTCCTTTGATCAAGGCCATCAATCTCAACAGAGCCGGCACTCGACTTGATCAAACCACAAATAATGCCAATAGCGGTTGTTTTGCCAGCACCATTAGAACCCAACAAGGCAAAAAAATCACCTTTTTCAACTTTTAAATCAACCGCTTTGAGCGCCTCAAAACCGTTTGAATACGTTTTACTTAATGCGCTAGTGGAAAGAACAAGTGCCATAAATATTTTAACTCTCAAATAAAAAAATTAACTCTCAGAAAAAGTTGTTAGGATAGGTCTTTCATACAATCAGCATACCAACTAAATATGCGAAATGATTTTAACATTTATCAACATTTTTGGGTTAATTTTGCGATAATTACCCCTTTGAAATCATAAGCAATTTTTCTAAGTAAATGTCAACGACAAAAAATGTTACTTTGCCAGATATTGGCGACTTCGATCAAGTTGAAGTTATAGAGGTTTTGGTATCCATCGGCGATCATGTTGAAGAGAATGACAGCATCATCACCCTGGAAAACGACAAAGCAACAATGGAGATCCCGGCGCCCTTCTCTGGCAAGATAAAATCCATTGAAGTTAAAATGGGTGAAAAAATAACCAGAGGCGATTTAATTGCCACTTTTGAATGCGCTGAGACCAGTCAGGATGAAGAAGTTCAACCGAACGCCGAAGAAAGACAGTCGGCCGCTGAGTCAAACACAATAGAGGATAGCAAGCCAAAGGTAGTCGATGAAGTTGTCGACAAACCAATTTCCGTTGAAACCTCGCCAGAATCGCATGCCTCGCCATCGATTAGAAAGTTAGCGCGCGAATTGGGTGTTAAATTATCCAACATCAAAGGCAGTGGCCAAAAAGGTCGTATTTTAGAGTCTGATCTCAAAGACTACGTTAAGCAAATTGTCACTGGCAGTGGAGCGATTGAGGGCGATATAGAAGTTGTACCACTTTCAAGAATTAAAAAGCTTTCAGGCAAACATCTAGCAAAGTGCTGGAGCGAAATACCTCACGTCACTCAATTTGATGAAGTCAATATTGAGCAAATGGAAGAATTCCGGGTGCATCAAAAAGCCAGAGATATTAAATTATCACCACTGGTTTTTATTATGAAGGCCGTTGTTCAGGTACTTAAGCAACACCCTCACTTTAATGCCTCATTGGATGAGTCTGGTGAAAACCTATTGGTAAAGCAATACTACAACTTAGGTATAGCAATGGATACGCCTGAAGGCTTAATCGTGCCGGTTATTCGCGATGTTGGTAAAAAATCTCTCATTGAGCTTGCCGATGAACTTGCAGAAATATCCGCCAGAGCGAGAGAAAGCGGCCTCAGTAAAGCTGAGATGCAAGGTGCTGGATTTACAATCTCAAGTCTTGGTGGTATTGGTGGCACACAATTCACGCCGATTATTAATTCGCCAGAAGTGGCTATCCTTGGCGTTTCTAGAACGCAAATTAAACCTGTTTGGAATGGTGACGAGTTTGAACCAACAGCCACATTACCCTTAGCCCTCTCTTACGATCATCGAGTGATCGATGGCGTTCAAGGCGCTCGATTTATGGCCGACCTCAACCAAGTGTTGAAAAATATTATGGAGATATTGTTATGATCAAAACACAAGTTTTAGTCATTGGATCTGGCCCTGGCGGCTATACAGCGGCATTTCGTGCGGCCGACCTAGGTAAAGAAGTAACCCTAATTGAGCGCCACGATAATTTGGGTGGCGTTTGTTTGAATGTGGGTTGTATCCCTTCAAAAGCACTACTGCACACGGCACAAGTGATCAACGAAGCCAAAACAGCTGACCATTTAGGCGTCCATTTCGAAACGCCGTCAATTGATATTGATGGTGTTAGAAAAAACAAAGATGACATCGTAGTCAAACTAACCGGCGGCATTAAAGCATTAGCTAAAGCGAGAAAAGTTAATGTTATTACTGGTTATGCACAGTTTATCGCATCCAATCAAGTCAGTATTGAAGGCAGTGACGAAGTGATTGAATTCGAAGATTGTATTATTGCAGCTGGCTCACGCGTTACCAAGATTCCTTCGTTTCCATTTGACGACGATCGAGTGATGGACTCTACCGATGCGCTAGAACTTAGCGACATCCCAAAACGACTGTTGGTCGTTGGTGGTGGCATTATCGGCCTTGAAATGGCGACTGTGTACGAGGCGCTTGGAAGCGAGATTACCATCGTGGAATTGGCAGAGCAGCTCATTCCTAGTGCCGATAAAGACATTGTTAGCCCATTATTTAAACGTATCAAGAAGAGCTATGCAAATATCTATCTCAACACCAAGGTAACTAAAATGGAGACGCTCAAAAAAGGCATTAAAGTCTCCTTTGAAGGCAAGAGTGCGCCCGAAACTGACACCTTTGACAAGGTATTAGTGTCCGTCGGCCGCTCCCCAAATGGTTCATTGATCGATGCAGATAAGGCTGGAATTGTGGTAGATGAACGAGGCTTTATCGCCACCGACAGACAAATGAAAACCAATGTGGGGCGTATTTACGCAATCGGTGATGTTGTTGGCCAACCCATGTTAGCGCATAAAGCGGTACACGAAGCAAAAGTGGCGGCTGAAGTCATCTGTGGCCACAAATCTGGCTTTGATGCACTCACGATTCCATCCGTTGCCTACACCGATCCCGAAGTGGCTTGGACCGGAAAAACCGAGAAAGAATTAAAAGCAGAAGGCGTTTCTTACAAAAAAGGTGTTTTCCCATGGGCGGCTTCTGGACGCAGCCTGAGTATTGGTCGTAGCGAAGGCGTAACAAAAGGTTTATTCGACAGCACAAGCGGTAAAATACTCGGCATGGGCATCTGTGGTACCAACGCAGGTGAGCTTATAGCAGAGGCAACTTTGGCGATTGAAATGGGCTGTGATATGAGCGATATTGCCCTCACAGTACACGCTCACCCGACACTTGCAGAAACAACCGCTTTTGCGGCTGAAATGGCCGAAGGCACAATCACTGACCTGATGCCGCCAAGAAAAAGAAAATAGGAAAGACATGGATATTACAAAAGCAAGAAGAAACGTTATTGAGCAGCAAGTTCGCCCTTGGGGTGGTTTGAACCTACGCGCCAATCAAGCCTTGAGCGACGTGCCAAGAGAAAACTTTGTTCCCGAGGAATTTCAAGGCCTTGTTTTTGCTGATATCGAAATCCCTCTTAGCGACAATGCCAAGATGTTCTCGCCAAAAATTGAAGGTAGAATTCTTGACTCTATTAACGTCCAAAGCGACGAAAGCGTACTAGAAATTGGCACAGGCAGTGGCTATTTCACTGCAGTGCTTGGCACACTTGCGGGCAGCGTTGTCAGTATTGAAATTGATCAGGCGCTATCCGCTTCCGCCAAAAAGAATTTGCAATTACTTGCTATAAACAATGTTGATTTACAAGTCTCAGACGCCTCAACAGCTGACTTCTCAAAACAAAAATACGACGTTATTGTCCTTGGCTGTTCTTTGAACGCGCAAAGTCAGAAATTAAATGAACTGCTCAATACTGGCGGCAGACTGTTTGCTATTATTGGTAGAAAGAATACAATGCAGGCAACCCTTATCACCAGACTTAGCGATAACGAGTGGCAAGCAAAATCAATTTTTGAGACCCACTTAGACTGTATGCAAGGCCAAGAACCGGCGGCGGCGTTTGCTTTTTAAAAAGAGACCTTCGTAGGAATCATTTAATATTTTCTAAGTGATAAAAATGAATAAAAAATGTGTAAAAATTTAAAATTATTCCTACGAAGGTCTCTCGATAAAGCTTAGATATGTTGAATTCTCTTTTCAACTTTCTGATTAAAAAATCGGTACTGGCATTAACACTGCTACTTGTCCTAATCGGCTCGCTACTGTACCAAATCCCACACTTTTCTCTTGACGCTTCATCAGATTCTCTCTCGCTTGAAGGCGACAACAACCTTGCGTTATTCGAAAAAACACAAGAAACCTTCCAAACTTCTAGCTCATCGTTAATTATTAGCTACACCACCGAAGACGGTGTTTTGGACCCTCAACAAATTAAGTATTTGCGAGCTCTTAGGGATGACTTACTTGCGCTTAAGAGAGTAGTTTCAGTTACCTCTATTCTCGATGTGCCTTTGTTTCAATCGCCACCACTCTCACTGATAGAGTTGACGGGAGATGCAATTACCATTGACAATGGCAAGGCTGACATGTCATTTGTAGCAAGCGAATTCAGTAACGGCCCTCTTTATGCCAACAACCTAGTCAGCCTTGATGGAAAAACATCCGCTTTACTTATTAGCCTTAAAGAGGTCGACAAATCAACTGAAGACGTCAACAAAGCCCTAGCAGACGCGGTGCAAGATATTCGAGAAACAATGCAAAGCTACCGCAATAACGCACAGCTTTATTTGGGCGGGGTGCCGATGATTAGAAATGACATCATTGCCTACATTGCCAGCGATCTTGTACTCTTTAGCCTTGCCGTCGTGCTTGTGATGTCCATCATGCTGGCCCTTATTTTTAGAGGAATCAGATGGGTTTTGCTGCCGATTGGCATCAGTGTTACAGGCGCACTGTTGATGACAGGCGTACTGGGCGCACTGGACTGGAAAGTAACCATCATTTCTTCCAATTTTTTCTCATTGCTGCTGGTGATGACACTTTCGGTCACCATTCATTTGGTGGTGAGATTTAAAGAGCTTGCACAACAAACTCCTGAAGCCGACGTCAAAGCACTGACCTTGCTCACTTTACAACAAATGTCCAAACCGTGTTTATTCACAACACTGACCACCATCGCCGCATTTGCCTCATTAATGATTAGCGATGTGCGCCCTGTCATTGACTTCGGCTGGATGATGGCTATTGGTGTTACCATTGCCTTTACACTCTCTTTTTTGACTTTCCCAATTTTGATGAGTTTATTGCCAAAGCCCAAGATTGCAAAACACTCAACAGAACTCGCTTTCACCCACAAGCTAGCCAACTTCACCCACCAATACGGCAATCAACTGATTATTGCACTAATTCTTATTATTGCCATTGCGCTCATCGGCGTAAGTAAATTAAGCGTTGAGAACCGCTTTATTGATTATTTTAAAAAATCCACCGAAATCCACCAAGGCTTAAGCCTAATTGACCAGCAGCTGGGCGGCACCATGTCACTTGAAATTGTCTTTGACGACATGGCTAGTGACTACTGGGTGGACGACTTTTTACGCGATGACGTCCATAACATTCATCAGTACCTGGACGATCTTGACGCCACAGGTAAGGTGCTATCAATTGATACGCTGATGCAAATCCTCACGCAGGCCAATGCCGGCATGCCACCAACTGGATTTTTGCTAATGGTGGCCAAAAATCAAATGCCAGATTTTGCCAGAGAGCAAGTGCTTGACCCTTACCTGTCCGAATCGGAAAACCAACTGAGAATGGTGGCACGCATTCGAGAGACCGACGGCTCACTCAAGAGAGACGAATTGATTAATGAAGTAAGAGCACACCTTATCAATGAATTTAACCTCAAGCCCGACAGTTTTAGAATGACGGGTGTGTTTGTTTTATACAACAACCTATTACAAAGCTTGTTTGAATCTCAAATCAAAACCATTGCACTGGTGTTTGCGATGATTTTTGCGATGTTTCTATTTATCTTTCGTTCGATCAGTCTCTCGATTCTAGCGTTGATTCCGAACACCCTGCCATCTCTTCTTATTTTAGGCATTATGGGATTTGCCAATATTCCGCTCGATTTAATGACAATTACTATCGCGGCCATTGCCATTGGTATTGGGGTAGACAACGCTATTCACTATATTCATCGCTTTAAGGCCGAGTTTAAAGTTGATCAGGATTATCTGGCCACTATGTATCGTTCGCACGCATCCATCGGCCTCGCCATGTTCTATACATCCATCACCGTTGCCATTGGTTTTTTAGTGCTGGCGCTGTCTAATTTTATCCCGAGTATTTACTTTGGTATTTTTACCGCCATTGCGATGCTTAGCGCCGTGCTATCAAACCTCACTTTGTTGCCAAAACTGCTGCTGATGTTTAAGCCGAAAATGGGAAAATAAATGAGCGCGCAATAAAAAACCCGCCTCGAATAAGAGAGCGGGTTTAGTCTACTATACTAAAGGAGAGATAAGTTAACTAGTAGGGTTTAACTCAGGCGGGTATTATATACGCAAATCAATACTATTTACAACTTTTTTTTATGATATATTTTCAACCTTAATTAATCTAATTTTAACCCCAATTTTTTTCAATTAACTATGTCAAAAACTTACCAATTTGACGTGCTCATTATCGGCTCAGGTGCGGCCGGATTGATGGGCGCAATACAGCTTTCCGAGGAATTATCAATTGCGCTAATTGCCAAAGACCAGCTCTTAGAAGGCTCCTCTTATTATGCACAGGGCGGCATCTCGGCAGTGCTCGATTCTGCCGATGATTTCAATTCTCACATACAAGACACCATAAAAACTGGCTTTGATCTGGGCAACGAGAAAAGTATTCGATTTATGGTCGAGCAAGCGCCAAACGCAATCAAAGATTTAGAAAAAGCAGGGGTGAAATTTTCTCAGCAAGGCACAAAATATGACCTTACTACTGAGGGTGGTCATAGCGCAAAACGCGTAGCCCATGTAGCTGACAAAACTGGCCAATCCGTACAAATAAATTTACTCGCACAAGTGCGTCAAAAATCAAACATTACACTTTTTAAACACCACATAGCCATCGACCTTTTGATGAAGAATAAGCAATGTTTTGGTGCTTATGTTTACGACAAACAAAATGACCGAGTTTCTTCTTTTGTCTCAAGAAAAACAATTATAGCCACAGGTGGTGCTTCAAAAGCATACCTCTACACCTCTAACCCAGATACATCAACGGGCGATGGCATTGCTATGGCGTATCGTGCAGGCTGTGAAATTATTAATATGGAATTTGCCCAATTTCATCCAACTTGCCTTTTTCATCCTCATGCCAAATCATTTCTCATTTCAGAGACACTGAGGGGCGAAGGTGCCAAGTTAACTTTGCCAGATGGTGAGTCGTTCATGCACAAATACGACGAACGAGAAGAGATGGCACCACGAGATATCGTTGCTAGAGCCATCGATCATGAAATGAAGACCCATGGCTTTGATTGTGTTTATCTCGACCTATCTTTTAAAGACAGTGATTGGATTACCGAGCGCTTTCCAACCATTACCGAGCACTGCCTTGCGCTAGGTATTGATATATGCAAGGAGCGCATCCCCGTGGTGCCGGCTGCACACTACACATGTGGTGGTGTGGGTGCCAATATGAACGCTCAAAGCAGTATTGAAAATCTTTACGCCATTGGCGAGGTTGCTCACAGCGGCGTACACGGCGCCAATAGAATGGCGAGTAATTCGCTTCTTGAATGCCTTGTTTTTGCTAAGGCTTGCGCAAAGCATATTAACAGCGAAAATATAATTAACGACTTACCATCATTTAATGATTGGGATGCATCCCGTGTACAGCACTCTCAAGAAAAAGTTGTGGTCTCTCATCTGTGGCAAGAGGTAAGACGCATTATGTGGAATTTCGTTGGCATTGTGCGCAGCGACCGCCGCTTAGAAGCCGCCCAACGCCGGCTGACACAAATCCAAACAGAAGTTAACGATTATTACCGTCTCTACATTCTCACAGAAGACCTTATCGAACTTCGGAATCTTGTGCAAACGGCACAAATTATTGTCGAATCTGCGCTTTCAAGAAAAGAGAGTCGTGGCCTTCACTTTACCCTCGACTATCCTGAGCAGTTGGAAAACGCGGATAATAGCGTTATTATAAAAGCCCCATAAAAATCATGCTTCTACCCATTCTTTGCTACCCAGACAAAAAACTCAGAACCATTGCCAAGTCGGTTGAATCGGTTGATGACACCATTAAAACACAAGTTAAGAACATGTTTGAAACTATGTATGACGCTCCAGGTATTGGCTTAGCCGCAACTCAAGTGGATTTTCATCAAAGAGTGATTGTGATCGATATTTCGGATGAGCAAAATCAGCCACTGTGTTTAATCAACCCTGAGATTATTGAAAAGTCCGGTGAAATCGAATGGGAAGAAGGCTGCCTCTCAGTGCCTGATTATTTCGAGAATGTCAAACGCGCCAACGATATTAAAGTTCGTGCCCTTGACCAAAATGGCGAAGAGTTTGAAATGGAGGCCAGCGAAATATTGGCTGTCTGTATTCAGCATGAGATTGACCACCTTAACGGCATTCTTTTTGTCGATTACATTTCAAAATTAAAGCAAAAGCGCCTTAAAGAGAAAACCAATAAGCAAGCCAAAAGATTTTAGAGTCTTCTGTAGTCCTAATGCAAATCGGTCCCTTTAAGTTAAATTCCCAAGTCCTGCTTGCCCCAATGGCAGGCACAAGTGACAAACCCTTTCGTATGCTCTGTCGCGAACAAGGCGCAGCACTGACCACTTCAGAAATGGTGATTATTCAAAAACACCTACTCAATACTAACAAGTCAAAATATCGACTGGATTTTAGCGGCGAACAATCACCCATCAGCATTCAAATAGCCGGCTCTGAGGCAGGTCAATTGGCCGAATCAGCCGTACAAGCTGTTAGCTTTGGTGCTGACATCATAGACATTAATATGGGCTGCCCTGCGAAAAAAGTATGCAATAAAGCCGCGGGTTCAGCACTCATGCAAAATGAAAAACTGGTGGCGGATATTCTTAATGCAGTGGTCGCCTCTGTGGATATTCCAGTGACACTAAAAATACGCACTGGCTGGAACGAGGAAAACAAAAATGCGCCTACTATCGCTAGGATAGCCGAAGATGCTGGCATTCAAATGATAGCAATTCACGGCAGGACGCGTGAGAAAAAATATTTGGGTGAGGCGGAATATGAAACGGTCGCACAAGTAGTCAGTAACGCCAACATTCCTGTGGTCGTTAACGGTGATATCACCAGCGCTGAAAAAGCCAAAAAGGTGCTTAATTACACGTCAGCAGATGCTGTTATGCTCGGTAGAGCTACTCAGGGCAACCCTTGGTTAATTGGCGAAGTGCATCACCACCTCTCAACGGGCGAAATAAAGCCACCAATAAGTCAACATGACAAGATCCCAGTCATACTAAACCATATCTCAAGAATTCACGACTTTTATGGAAATAAATTAGGCACTCAGCTATCCAGGAAGCATATTTTTTGGTATTCTATGCGTCTTGACCAAAAAAAAGCGAGAGATTTTTGGCCAAACATTAATCGAGTGAGCGATCACTCTAAACAATATTTCATATTCCGAGATTTTTTGCATTCTTTATGAATCAAAACGATTTAAACGACTGTATTCACCAAAAACTTGAGCGATACTTCACTCAATTGGACGACGAGTCCGCCTCTGGCGTATTCAAAATGGTAGCGCAGCAAACGGAAACCGCCACATTGAAATACGTTCTCAATAAAGTCAACCACAACCACTCTGAGGCCGCCAGAATTCTGGGCATTAATCGTGCTACTCTAAAGAAAAAGGTAGCACTCTACCAATTGTAACTTTACCTCTTTACTTTGAGACCTTTGCACAAACCATTTTGTATTTGATAGTGGGATTTTTTTTCATTTTACAAGGCGTAATTATTGAGACTCTACTTGTTGTCTAGTGATGAAATTTAACGCAGAAAAATGGTATAAACCCCCTATCCCAAAAGGCTGAGGCTAAAAATGCTAAAAAGTGCAGAATAATTCTCATCAATAGCTAGTGCTATTAATTTTAAATTTTTACATATTTTTTATTCATTTTTATCACCCAGCAAATTTTAAAATGATTTATGAAAAGGTCTCACTTTAATAGTCTTGATTTTGATGTAAAGATATCTTATATAATATTTCCTTTTAAACGCACCGCATCCTAAAGGATTATCAATGGCTATTAAACGCGCTCTGATTAGTGTTTCCGACAAATCAGGAATCATTGAGTTTGCTCAAAAACTGAGCGATCTCAACATCGAAATACTCTCAACAGGCGGCACCGCAAAACTTCTAGAAGAAAACAATATCCCAGTCATTGAGGTCTCGGATTACACCGGGTATCCAGAGATGATGGCCGGTCGCGTTAAAACACTCAACCCTAAAATTCACGGTGGAATATTAGCACGTCGTGGCATTGATGAAGGCGTAATGGCACAGAACAACATCGATCCAATTGACTTGGTCGTGGTTAACCTCTACCCTTTTCAAGAAACGATTGCTAAAGCCGACTGCACACTCGATGATGCCATTGAGAACATTGATATTGGTGGCCCCGCGATGTTGCGCTCAAGCGCCAAAAATCACGCCTCTGTTACTGTAATTGTTGATAGCTCCGATTACCAAATTGTGCTTGATGAAGTCAGTGCGTCTGGTGATACAACATTAGATACACGTAAAAAACTCGCGCTAAAAACATTCGAGCACACCGCCCAGTACGACGGCGCAATTGCCAACTATTTAGGCAAGGAAGAGGATGGCTTTTCAAACACCATCAATCTGCAATTTGTAAAATCACAAACCATGCGTTATGGTGAAAATCCACATCAAGCGGCAGCTTTCTACAAAGAGGCTAATTTAGTTGAGGCCAGCGTTGCTTCAAGCTCGCAATATCAAGGTAAGGCTTTGTCATTTAATAACATTGCAGACGCCGATGCTGCATTGGAGTGTGTCCGAGGATTTTTAGAACCAAGCTGCGTTATTGTAAAACACGCCAACCCTTGCGGTGTGGCAACCAGAGGCTCCATTCTTGAGGCTTACGATGACGCTTACAAGACCGATCCGACGTCAGCCTTCGGCGGCATTATTGCCTTTAACCGGGCGCTAGACGGCGCAACGGCAAAAAGCATTGTTGATCGCCAATTCGTTGAGGTGATTATTTGTCCTAGTATTGACGAAGACGCCAAAACTATTCTCGCCAATAAACAGAATATTCGCGCACTGGAGTGCGGCGACTTACAAGCAGCAAAACCAGCACTGGATTACAAAAAAGTGAATGGCGGACTCTTGGTGCAAGATAAGGACCTTGGCTCTGTTAGCGAGTCAGACCTTAAATGTGTCAGCAAAATACAACCAACTGCTGAGCAAATGCAAGACATGCTATTTGCTTGGAAGGTGGCCAAGAGCGTGAAATCTAACGCCATTGTCTACGTCAAGAATCAAATGACAATCGGCATTGGCGCAGGACAAATGTCACGTATCTATTCAGCCAAAATTGCCGGCATTAAGGCCGCTGATGAAGGTTTGTTTGTTGAGGGTTCGGTGATGGCCTCAGATGCCTTCTTCCCGTTTAGAGATGGCATTGATGCGGCAGCTGAAGCCGGCATTAAAGCGATTATCCACCCAGGTGGCTCGATGCGTGATGAAGAAATTATTTCTGCAGCAGATGAACATTGTATTGCGATGGTGTTTACTGGCATGCGCCACTTCAAACACTAATTTCTAGAGCTGCTTGTTGCCCACCTCTGCGTTATAAGTCGAGCCTAAGAACAGTCGTTTACAATTTGTAAACTCCCGTCCTTCGTTCGCCTTTTATGCCTTGAGATGAACAAAAATCATTCTCAATAAATACCTTTGATGCTTTTGTTGTAATACAAGCCTCGTCTCAGTCGTTTATAAATAATAAACTCCTAAGCCTCGTTTGTCTTCTGCCTCAATCTGAATAAAAATTATCGCCTATGCTAACTAGGAAAGTAGCCGTTTACTTAGCAAAACGCTCGGGTGATTGATTGGTGTATTTATCAATAAAGCGAATAACGTAATCTTCGTCAAGCGCCTCTTGCGACATTTTGTCAAAACGACCCCACGAGGCAAGGGTAATTTGAGCGTCGTTAGCTCTTCTCTCAGAAACCACCACTCTTCCCGAATAGCGATTCGCAATTTTTCTTAATCTGGCTTTTGTTTCAGTGCTAATGTTTCGATAGGTGATCCAAATAAAGCCATGCTCTAAATTGTGAACGCCATTAATATCCTCTATCTCACCATCATAGTAGCCACCTTTGATAGCACCAGCATGCGGTCCCGATGTTGGTGGGTTGGAGTTGTAAACTTGAACGGTTTCACTCTCTGAGATGTGGTCTCTGTTTTGAATAGAAATAGACTGCCCCATCTCTTCGCTGTCGGTTTGAGAATCGCTTATAAGAAAGCTGTAGGCAAGCACGCCAACAACGACAACAACAAGCACTACCAATATAAGTAGCAGTTTATTATTGCTTTTATTTTTCTTCTTCATGCCGTTAAGGGGTAAATTTTTCTCGATTAGATCGCTATGTTACTGAATTCAAACCCTCTTAAAATGGTTATTTTATTAGCCTGTCAACGACTGCGCCTACATCTCTTCTGACTCGATAATTTCTTTTTCGACCTTTGCAGCCGCTATCCACTCGATGATACACGGTTGATTTAAAACGCTTTGAACGTAGTCTTTCTCGATCTCTCCAAGCGGAATACTATAGCCAGCGAATCGAAGTGCAATGGGCGCGAACATAGCATCGGCTATTGAATACTCGCCAAATAACCATTGCCCGTTGTCGGAGAATTGCTTTCGACACATTCGCCAAATTTCCAGAACTCTCGTGACTTCTTTAGCAGCCTCGGTTGAGAGGTTAATATTATTAAATTGCTTGAGGCAATTCATAGGCAACTCACTTCGAAGGCTGCCGAAACTTGAGTGCATCTCTGCACTGACAGACCTGGCAATAGCGCGAGCATTCCGATCACTTGGCCAACCATTGGAATCGCAGTATTGTTCAGAGATATACTCAAGAATAGCCAGTGAGTCCCAGATCTCTAACCCCCCATCTTGCAACACTGGTACTTTTGTACCTGAATTGTATTGTGAGAGCTTTTGGGTGGTAGTTGCAATATCAAGCAATATCTTTTTCTCTTTGAAGTCGATTTGATTGTGTTTCATAAACACCCAGGGTCGAAGTGACCATGAAGAGTAGTTCTTGTTACCAATGATAAGAGTTAATTTAGGCATTTGCAGTCATTATAACGCTACCAGCTAACGACGCAAAAAAAAGCCACTTGATTAAGTGGCTTACTAATTATTACAGGTTGAAACTTTAAGCGCGAGATTTCCAGAAAAATAGAGCCATAAATATAACAATTGGAATCGTATTAAATGGGTCAAACATAACAGCCTCTATTGAGACGTGATACATGGTGACAGCTACAAACACTGCGTTAAGTCCAACACCCGCTACCATGCCCACTTGCCTTAGATTTTCGCCAGCCCAAGTTGGTATCATCCAAGATATTACGCCTAATGTTAAAAAGGGCACGCTGAGAATTTCAAACATAGTTTGAATATTTGGTGTTAATTCCCAATCACCTCTCTGAATTACAACCTCTGGTGCAACCCATATCATCACAACCCACAGCCAAGCAAAAATTGCTTGCGCTTTAAATAAATGCGTTAAAGTCATACACTTTCTCCAATAGTTAAATGAAGCTCTAAGATCATTTTATAGATCATATAGTACTGTAGTTAATATACTATAAATCAATAGAAGTATCTGTTAATTATGGAAAAATATACCGAGTTATTGCATGGCTTTAGCCAAGTCAATTCAAACAAAATTTTAGGAATTATTGAAATGAGTAACTTTAAGGCGACAAATACAGCAAATATATTGATATAAATATTACTAAATAACAATTAAAACCATCTAAATGTGTCTATATTTTTCTAAATTGCACATATTTACATTTTGAAAAAACGATATAAGGCACTTTAAGGCGTTACTTAAAAAAGACAACTAAGTTGAGTAGCCTAAAACGGCAATAAAGTGAAAAACAGTACCCAGCAAAACAAATAAATGCCAAATAAAATGCGCGTAAGGCAATCGAGTGTCGAGAACAAAAAAGATAACACCAATAGTATAAGTCACGCCACCTGCAATTATCCAAAACAAACCCCACGGCAACACAGAATCTATAAGAGGCTTAATAGCGGTGATTGCTAGCCACCCCATTCCCAGGTAGATTGCAGTTGAAATTTTAGGATACTTGATGCCAAAAATAAGCTTGAGCATAATACCGGCTAAGGCAATACTCCAAACCGCACCAAACAACGCCCAACCCCAAGTACCGCGTAAAACGCCGAGTGCGAATGGCGTGTAGGTACCAGCAATAAAAAGAAAAATAGCAATATGATCAACGATCTGGAATGCACCTTTAGCGCGCTTTTTGGGTAAGGCATGATATAAGGTCGAAGAAAGATAAAGAATTATCATGCTGGTAGCAAAGACACTCGAGCCAACGATAGAGTATACGTCGCCCTGCTGCATGGCTGAGACAATAAGAATAGGCGCTGCAATTACCGAAAAAATCACACCAACACCATGACTGATACTGTTGGCCAATTCCTCACCAAAACTTTGCAATCGATTTTCTGTATTAACTTGACTCATCGGCTGTATGTACTCTCTACGAGCCTACTATAACAGAGATTAAGTCGTTTTAGGGTGATCCAGGTGCACTTACCTTTTATAAAAGTCTTTTTCGACCAAATGAAGAAACACTGCCGAAGCTATACCGGCAGAACCAAATATCATACACATCACCATGACTTGATAACGTACCGCTATTAGAGGAGAAACACCTGACAGTATTTGCCCGGTCATCATTCCTGGAAGTGAAACCAAACCAACCGCTAATAGCGAGTTTGTTATGGGGATTAGCGCCGTTCTTAATGCGATTATTTTGGCTTTGTCATAAGGCTTGCCATTATTGATTTCGGACTCCAGCCGCTCGCCTGCCAAGCTAATGCTATTCATACAATTGGCAAAAATCATTCCAGCCAAAGGAATCATCATTGTTGCAGAATACCAAGGCGACAAAACCAGAACATACTGAGTAATAAGAAGCAGAACTCCACCACCACCCAACACTATGGCAGTAATTGAACTGAGATAGAGATTCTTTCGAGGAATCGAAATTGTCCTAAGCGCTATCCAACTAGCAACACCCAACATCAGACTTAGTGCTGTAATTACAATGTAAGTACTATTAGTTTGAAAGATATAAGTGAGCACATAACCAATCAGCAGCAACTGGATTAGCATCCGGCCGACGGCATAAATGCTGTGCTTATAGTCGAGCTGCCACCGCCAAATCACTACAATGACGATAATGACAGGGATAAACGCAAGCGCTAAATTCGATAGAGGGATTGTTTGCATTTCACAACCAGCGCATAATAGCGCCTATCCACAGAGAGCAACAAAACTACAACTATACGCTAGCTCAAAAGCCACCCAAAGCAATTAGACGCTATTAGGGTGAGCAAATAATCTTTGTATTGTTAATTAACTCTCAATGACTGTATTAGGAAATATTACAAAAGCTGCAAATATTTACCCTAACTGCGTGGTTGCTGCTTGGCTACGCTGCCTTTGAATTGTTGATAAGCTCTCTTGCAACAAACTCTACAGAAGCCCAGTTTGGGTATTCATGGCGCAATTGTTGTGCAACTTTCATAGCTTGCTCCCAAGTTTGTTTCTCAATCTTTTTTGATTGGTAAGCCTGGTAGTTTGAACCGATAAAGTTTCTTATTTTATTGTGCATTTGTCGTATTAAAAGAGTAATAAGGTTGCTCGAAAGTAATTCCGAGCGCGTATTATAGTCTATCTATTTTTAATACACAGACCTTTTATTTATTTTTTCTTAAAATAAGTTGCCTTATCGATCCTTTCCCACGCCTTTAAATCTTTGTCTCACCATAAACTTGGCCCCAACACCCAAAAGAGGTGAAGGCGGCATCCATAATGCACCGGGACAGTGCAAACAATCACTAATAAGCTCAGATGTTTGGTCACTTGCATATTCAGCAAGGGCCACTCCAAAAGCAGCTCCCTTTGAAATGCCAGAGCCATTAAAACCACCAGCAATAAACAGATTGTCACCTAGCTTTTCAAAAAAATTGGTTTTATTGGCGCTTACCCCCTCTACACAAGAATAACTATGCTCAAATGTCACACCTTTTAATTGCGGAAAGCGGTTGTTAAGCGATTGTCTATGAAGCCGCCTTCTTTCTTTAAGTTCTGGCGCACTATAAAGGTCGCTTCGATTGTATTCAGCAGTATTCCTAATGGCAAGTCGACCATCATGTGTTAACCTAAGCGTTGCACCACCACCATGAAGTGACATAACGCCCCATGAGCGAACACTTCCCAGTGAGCTCAACTCTTCCTCGGTCAGCACTCTGGTGAAGCTACCAGTTAATGTAACCCCAAGAATCTTGTTTTTATTGATGCCAAGTTTTGTCATCTCGTAATTGCATGCTAGCAAGACTTTATCTGCTATTATTTTGGCATTTTGAGTACACAAAGTTATCTGACTACCCAAAGAAATGGAATCAACAGCACTGTTTTCATGAAGCACTACATTGCTAGGCAAGCCCTTCACTAGGCCCTTCAACAATTTCGCTGGGTTCACTAAGGCGCCATCATTCACTTTCACACCCTCCTGATACCACCGAGTGCCAAGCTGCCTCTGCAATTCATCTTGATTTAATGACTGATGCTCAATACCTCTTTTCTCAAGGTAATCGGTAAATTCTGCGCAGGACTTGAGTGCGCTTTTATCCGCTGCCGCATGATAAAGTCCGTGTTCTTGCCAATCGCACTCAACATTGTTATTGATGACTTCTGAACGAAGGATTTCAAGGCCCTTACCATTAACTCTATCTATTCGCTCATAACCATTAAGTAGTTTGGGGTCAAAACTGCCAGGAAAATGCGAGTGAGCAACCGCAAAACCTGAATTTCTGCCCGAAGCATTTTGTCCAATCTCACGAGCATCAAGCAATAGTATTTCTTCACTTAAATGAAGCTCTGCCAAACGTTTTGCCGCTGCAAGACCCGTAAAGCCAGCACCCACCACAACAAACTTGCTTCGCTTTTCACCCTGACAGGGTTTATTTGACGTGCGATGCGACAGGAATTGTGACCAAGATGTATTGTCGACTTGTAATCGGTTGTTCCTTATTGCTGGATCTGTAGCCATTTACAAAAGTCTACGATAGATGATCAATCAAAACAAAGTGGTCGCAAATGGCATTTGTCTTATTTAGCCAGCGCTCAACTAGACTCTCATCATCTGGAGCTGCACTGACACCAAGTGCAATTTCTTTAGCGATAATGGCCTCTACCGCCAAGGCTACTGAGTGTGACACCAATTGGGCCATAGCACTGCCTTGGTCATTTCCGAGCGTATCGAAACAATATTGCTTATGCCAAACAGTTTTCTCGTTTTTTTGTACCTTCAGTTCCACGGTTAGAATCACACGGTCGCGCTCACCTTTGGTAAATGCGTACCGATTCCACAGTTCGTCACTGAGTTCACTTAAACGCTCTGGCGTCTCATCTAACGTCAATGAATCAACTTCAGAAAAAATATCTGACCAAGCATTTTTCCAGCCCTGATAGCGCAAAGTACCGCGCACAAATTGCTTGATATTTATGTCGCCATCAAGATGGTATTGCTTGATAAAGGGCAGCGAATCACGATTGGGGTAGACTTCGAATAACTCATGACCCCAAGGCATTGGTAGCGCATAAAGATCAATCGCCTCCCAAGGTTTTTTGACGTGATATTCTTGACCATCACGAATACTGAGTGAGGGCGACATGAGGGCCTTAAGGACACCCAATGGCGACCAGCTAAATTTATAACAGAAATCATTTGGCACATCACTAAGGCCACCACAATAGCTTAAAAAAGAGTGCTGATTATCCGCAGAGAAAACGCTTGAATTTTTGTAATCCGCAACAAGCGCATGGGAGAGGCTATGATCAATACCTGGGTCAAGCCCAACTTCGTTAACCAAACAAAGGTTGCTTTCAAGTGCGGCCTCATGTAAAGCTCGCATTTCGACAGAAATATAAGAACTGGAAACAAAATGCGCACCCAAGCTCAAACAACGTGTTGCCACTGCCACATGAAAATCTCCAGGCAGCATCGAGACCACCACATCCCCAACTTGCACATGATCATCCAGAGCGCTTAACGAAAAAGACAAGATCTGATAATCACCCTTAACTCCTTGTAGCGCCTCAGTTGCCTTTTCTATCGTACGATTATAAACGACAAGCTTGCGACCACCCTCTATCAAGCTTTTGAGTCCAGGCAAAGCAGAAAGCCCTGTGCCCAACCAATGAATTGTTTGCATGTCTCCCCTTATTAAATAATGATAAAAAAAATACCCAAGAAATCAATCAAAAACAGCTCTACGAATCGCCTCCAATCCCTTTCTCAACGTGGCCTCATCTTTGGCGTAGTTTATGCGGATACACTGATTTTTATGCGGCCAGTTGCCATACATCCCCATAAAAAAATTGTGTCCAGGAATAATGTAGACTTTGTCTTTTTTCAGTTGCTGGTATAGCTGTTCTGAGGTGATGGACAACTTGGGCAACCAAAGCCACATAAAAAAAGCTCCTTCGAGCTTATGCATGTAGATTTCAGAATCTTCAAAAATCTCGTTAAAAAGTCTGATGGCGGTCTTGGCCTTATCCAAATAAAAAGGCTTGATGACATCGTCGCACAAATGCAAAAGCTCTTGGTCTTTAATCATTCGAGTAAGAAGTGTTGGTCCCACACTGCCTGGTGCTAACACCATGATGCCGCTCATACGGCTGATGGCTTCAATGTAAGGCTCACTGGCAATAACAATGCCGGTTCTAATGCCAGGCAAGCCCAGCTTAGAAAGCGACATACAAAGAATCATATTAGCGTTCCACTTGAGCTTCGTGTCAATATAAATCGCCCCTGGAAATGGCTGGCCGTAAGCATTATCAACAATCAATGGTACGTTGTACTCTTGCGCAATCGCGTCTAATTGATCCAGCTCCTCATCGGTAATAACGTTGCCCGTCGGATTGGTTGGTCGTGAGACACAAATCGCGCCAATATTCTCCATTTCAAGCGTGGAGATCAATTTATGAAAATTAATTTGATACTTAAATTGCTTGTTCTCAAGCATTTGAATATTTGGCTTAACCGAAACAAACATCTCTTCAGTAATACCTTGATCGGCATAGCCAATATACTCAGGCACCAGCGGCAACAAAATTTTCTTTTGACTGCCGTCTGGCATATCGCCAGCAAACAAATTAAACAAATAGAAAAAACTGCTTTGTGAGCCATTGGTAATCGCAATATTGCGCTCAGACAATGACCAGTCAAAATGATCATTCAACGTACTCACTAGCGCTTTAATAAACGCATCATTACCTTGTGGGGCGTCATACAAGCCCAACATTTGATCAACATCCGAGCTGGCAATGAGCTTCTTTAGCTCATCAACAAAAATATCATGTGCCTCTGGGATGAGTGCAGGATTGCCACCACCAAGCATAACCGTATCAGGGTCGCCACTATGGTTGGCCTTGCCAAGATCCTCCATTAACTGGGAGATGCCACTGTTGCGGGTAAATTTTTTACCAAAAATCGAGTAATTCATAGAAACTAAAGTGCTTAATATTACATTCTAACCAAAAACTAAATTATATAGAAAACACAATAGTCATAGCACAAGCCTGCTCAGCGAATAGCATTAACCAAGAGCAACAAAAATAAGACCAATCAGCACAACAAGTACGCCAATGATCTTTGTCGGATAGGACTTCTCTTTTAATATAAGAATACCAAGAGCAGCACCTAAGGGGATACTTAAACGATGAAAGGCAATAATATAGCTAACATTATCAGCGAAAGCGAAGGCGATTAAAACCAGTGTATAGGACAAATGAATACCAATACCTGCAACAACAGCATGAAGTTTATTAACACGAATTACTTGGAAAAAGTCTAGACGACTCTGTTTATTGAAGATTACAAAAAGCGCCATCCAAGCGGAAGTAATAAGCGCCTCTAAACAAGCATATATTAACGTTATCGAAGTATTATCAATGGTAATATTTGAGTTGCTGCGTAAATACCTTAATGCCTCATCATCCACCATCGAATACCCGGCTGTCCCGAGTGCAGCAATAAACGCCATGACACAAGTGAGTGTTAGGTAGTTTTTTAATCGCCATTCCGAGAAGTGCTGCAAGGGGAGCATGAAACAACCAACAACGACCAATAAAGCGCCGAAAATACTTTCTAGGCTTACTTGATCTGACCTGCCCAAAATAACAACCACAATCAGTACAATAACAACAGGTAGCGCCCTAGCAATGGGATAGGCAATCGATAGATCGCCAGCTCTATATGCACTAGCTAAACTCACATAGTACATCACCATGCAAAAACCAGCAATAATAAGAAACATCCACACCATCGGCGGGATGTGATTTAGCACTACGTTAGCGTGTAAAAATAGAATGGGTGAGAGAAGGACGGCGCCGGTTAGACTTGCTAATAGAAAAAAAGAGGCGGTAGGTCGTCTTCGTTTAGTCAGTAAATTCCAGCTTGCGTGAACACATGCTGATAGAACGACCAGAAGGATTGCTATTAACGTCATGCGATTGCATGTTAAGCCAGAATCGGCTCTATTGCAAAATGTTTGTTACCAATTGAACCCAGTAGGACGCACCAAGAGAAAGAATGTCGTCATTAAAATCGTAATGAGTGTTATGAAGCATACAGCCACCCTGGGGCTGGTCTTCGGGCACTTCACCATTACCGATCCAGATATAGGCGCCTTCTGAAGCATTCAACAAAAATGAAAAATCTTCAGAGCCCATGCTTGGTGGCATGTTTCTATGTACATTGTCATCACCCGCAACCATTCCAGCAGCTACAGCGCATTTTTCAGCGTGTTTTGGGGTGTTGATTGTCGCTGGGTAGTTTGGCTTAGATTCAAGTGTAGCTGAGGCACCCATCGACTCGGCAATACCTTCCACCACTTTTTTTATTCTACGCATCACTTCAGCGCCCACTTCTGGGTGAAAGTATCTAAGTGTGCCTTTTAAATGCATCTCATCAGGGATGACGTTGGTGGCAAAGCCGGCATTCACCACAGTCAAACTGATCACTGCGGAGTCCGACGGTGCCACATTGCGAGAAATAACCGATTGCAAAGCGGTAATTATTTGCGCACCCGCAACAATTGGATCAACACATTGATCGGGCATTGCCGCATGACCACCCTTACCTTTCACAACAATGTCGATGGTTTCATTAGCTGCCATTACAGCGCTATCGTGAACTGCGAATTGACCTTCTGCCATACCTGGCCAGTTGTGCATACCATAAACAGCTTCACAAGGAAATTGATCAAAAATACCTTCTTCGACCATCACTCGTCCGCCGGCGCCACCTTCTTCTGCAGGTTGAAAGATAAAGTGAACCGTGCCCGAAAAATTGTTGTTCTTTTTTAAATGAACCGCAGCACCTAACAGCATCGTCGAATGGCCATCGTGACCACAGGCGTGCATCTTGCCATCGTGTACGGATTTATGATCGAACTCATTTAACTCTTGAATCGGCAGTGCATCCATATCGGCGCGTAAGCCAATCGATTTGCCTGGCTTCTTGCCATGAATAGTTGCAACAATACCGGTAACGGCCAGACCGCGATGAATCTCAATATTGTGTTCAAGCAAAACAGAGGCGATGTAATCGCTTGTCACCTGTTCATTAAAACTGAGCTCAGGGTGTTGGTGTAAATAATGGCGCCAAGATACCATTTGTTGTTGTAATTCAATCTCTTGCATAGTTCTTTGTGTTATTAAATCCGCTAGATTTTTATCGAAAAGTATCACCTATTTTAGAGGCAATAGATCGATACTTTGTAGATTAACAGCAATATTTCCAAGCAACAGAAGAAAATCACCCCATGCCGATAAAATCGGCATGGGGTTAGAAAAATATTAAGATCTTAGGCACTCATTCGTTGGATCGAAAGGAGATTCCTCAACCACAACGGCTTGATATTTTTCTCCTAAAATTTCGATTTCAAGCTCAGTACCAATTGCAGCTAAATCAATTTGCACGAAACCCAGTGCCAATGATTTACCGCAGCGCCAGCCATAACCACCGGAAGTAGCACGGCCGATGACTTTGCCATCTTTGTAAATCGCCTCAGAGCCCCGCGCATCAGCATCAGTCACGCCTTTGACTTCTATGGTAACAAAGCCATTTACTGCGCCTTTTCTCTGCCAAGCCGCAAGCGCCTCTTTGCCAATAAAGTCCTGCTCTTTGTCAAGACGAACAAAACGATCAAGACCCGACTCAAACGCCGAATACTCAATAGACATCTCTCTTGGAATCAAACGATACGACTTCTCGAGGCGCATTGAATCCATTGCACGAATACCGAATGGCTTAATATCAAACTCTGCACCTGCTTCCATTAACTGATCAAAGATATAGTTTTGCATTTCGATTGGGTGATGTAATTCCCAACCCAATTCGCCAACAAAATTTACTCTTAATGCTTCTGCTGTTGCATAACCGACATTAATTTTCTTGCCCGTCAGCCATTTAAAGCTATCGTTAGATAAGTCTGTATCGGTAAGCTTTTGCAACAAATCACGAGATCTTGGGCCGGCCAAAACCAACACGCCTGTTTGTGTTGTTACTCGTTGCACACTGACACTGCCATCCTTAGGCAATAGCTTAAACAGATAGTCGTGATCGTGTGTCTCAAATGCGCCAGCCGAAACAAGGTAGTAGCTCTGAGGGCCTGTTTTATAGACAGTGTATTCAGAACGAACGCCGCCGTTTAAACTCAGCATATGCACAAGGCTGATTCGACCAATGGTTTTCGGCATTTTATTGGCAAAAATATACTCCAACCACTCTTCTGCACCAGGACCTTTGACGATGCATTTAGCAAAGGCAGACATATCCAAAAGACCGACTTTTTCAGTAACATGCTTACACTCATTACCAACGTGTTCAAAATAGTTTGAGCGACGGAACGAGTTCTTTTCAACAATACGGCCATCTTCCAGTGGCTCGGAATGGTTTTCATTCCATAGCACTTTTTCTGGATCTGCCTTATTGAGCTCTTCAGCGCTTAACGCGTAATCCGCACTTGGCATAAACCAATTCGGACGCTCCCAGCCATACACAGAGCCAAATACAGCGCCCAATGCCTTCATGCGATCATAGCAAGGAGTGGTTCTTAATGGTCTAGCAGCGCCGCGCTCTTCATCAGGATAGTGCGTGGTGAAAACGTTCGAATACGCCTCTTCGTTTTTCTCTCGCAAATAACCTCGTGTGGCGTATGGACCGAAACGACGAGGATCGACACCCATCATATCGACCGTTGGCTCACCATCAATCATCCATTCCGCTAACTGCCAACCAGCACCGCCAGCAGCAGTAATGCCAAAACTGTGCCCTTCATTTAACCAGAAGTTTTTCAGTCCTGTCGCAGGGCCAACAATTGGATTGCCATCCGGTGTGTAAGCGATTGCGCCGTTATAAATATCTTTAACACCAACTTCACCAAAAGCAGGCACACGAATCATGCAGCGCTCAATGTGTGGCATAAGGCGATCAAGTTCTGCATTAAACAATTCGTACTGGCAGTCATCACTTGGGCCATCGATATAACAAACTGGTGCGCCTTTTTCATAAGGACCTAACAGCAAGCCGCCCGCCTCTTCACGCAAATAATAACCAGCATCAGGTTCACGTAAAACACCCATTTCAGGTAAGCCTTGCTCTTTACGTGCCATAATTTCTGGATGCGGCTCCGTAATAATAAATTGATGCTCAACAGGAATCACTGGAATATCCAAGCCCACCATTTCACCTGTTTTTCTAGCATAGTTACCTGTGCACGAAACAACGTGCTCACAAGCAATATCACCTTTGTCTGTTTTGACAATCCAGCTGTCATCTTTTTGTTGCTCAATGGCTGTCACCAGTGTGTGCTCATAAATTTCAGCGCCGTGATTACGTGCACCCTTGCACAACGCCTGAGTCAAGTCTGCTGGCTGAATATAGCCATCGTCTGGATGTTGAATTGCGCCAAGCAAACCTTCTATGTTGCACAATGGCCAGATTTCTTTCACTTCATCTGGCGTTAAAAACTTAACATTAACACCAACTGTACTACCAACACCAGCGTAGTATTTATACTCATCCATTCGGTCTTGACAGTTTGCAAGGCGAATGTTTGATACCACACTGAAGCCAACATTCATGCCGGTCTCTTCTTGAAGTTCATGATAAAAATCAACCGAATATTGGTGCAGTTTGCCCACCGAATAACTCATGTTAAATAGTGGCAGCAATCCAGCCGCATGCCAAGTCGAGCCCGAGGTTAAGTCTTTGCGCTCCACCATAACAACATCGGTCCAACCTTTTTTAGCCAAATGATAGAGTGTTCCAGCACCAACAACACCGCCGCCGATCACTACTACTTGGGTTTTATTTTTCATCAAAATCTCCTAATAAACAATACTTTTTCTTGAGTCAATTCAAGAATACAACATAATTAAAAAACCTAATCTTCTTTACTTAGGTGGGCAAGAGTATGTGCATGCTCTTCCCAATTCTTACCATCAAAAGGCTCAACGGTTATTTGTTTCGGTTGAGGCTCTAGACAGCGCACATTAACACTTATTCCGTATGGGTTAGACCGTGGAATATAATAAGACTTAATGCCGCATGTATTACAAAACAAATGCTTGGCTTCACCACTATCAAAAATATACGTTGAGACGCTTTGCTCACCTCGCAAAAGTTTGAATTTGGATTTAGGCACAATTAAATGCAAGTTACCAGATTTTTGGCAAATACTGCAATTACAATCAACCGCAGTCAATTCCTCGTCTGCCTCAACTTCGTACACCACTGCACCACAGTGGCAAGAGCCAGTGTAGACCATAACACCCCCAGAAAAACAACTCGCCATCAATCAAACAATAGCAAAGATTAAATTTTAAATAAGTCGCGTTAAGCTTGAATGAATAATCTTGTTTTTATAAATCAGTATATTTGTTGTGAGAAAACTGGGCTTAATGTAGAATTATTTCACAGCAACAAACAACGAACTAGCAACAACTTTTTTTGGAGAAAAAATGAAACTTACGATTATCAAATGGCGAGACATCCCAACCCAAGTAATGATTAAAAAAAGCCGTCGTGAAGTTGAAAAAGTACAACTTGATAACCGCTTTATGGAAGCTGTTGATGAGGCGGCAGAGGTCGCTAGTGCAACCGATGCAGATGCCTATCTTGCTGACTGGAATAATGAAGTGATTGATATTGCAGATGGCGACATGGTGGCGCCAGTGGCAGAAAAAGCAGCAGAACTTGAAGAAACCTTCAATGCTGAGACGCTTCAGGCGTATGTTGACAATAGCGGCAATAAGCCCAAAGCCTAACCGCCAAGACTGCATTTGACTAAGTGTATGCGGCGTGAAGAGTGTTGAGTGCGACTCGCATTTCTGACTCTGGCAGCAAATAGCTAATGACGTTTTCTTCGGTCTCAAGAACTTCAGCAGAATCGATTGCCATCGCCTTAGGTGCTTTAGCGTTGAACACAACAGAAACAGTCGCCCAACCCTTGCTTACCTTATAAAAGCCAAAGCTTTCTTCCAGCTTTGAAAGCTTTGCACTGAAATACACATCGTCTTTCAAGATAACGCGTTTGGAGTCGATATTGATAACACCCTCAACGTGGCTGCCTGCATCGTGGGCGTACTCAAACTCAACCATCACCATGTCCTCTCGGTGCGCCAAGGTAACGCAATTGTTGTCTGATGACTCACCATGAAAAATAGTTGTGCCAGCGGCGTCGTTAAAGGTATTTCTGGCAATAATCGGTGTTTTGCTCGCTAGTGAAGCTTTAATCGCACGAGGATGAATAACTTTTGAGCCTTCGTCCGACATCGTAATCATTTGCGCAGCGCTGATTGAATCCATAAAAACAGCAGCGATCACTTGCCTCGGATCGCAATTAGCAATACCATCAACATCGGAGTAAATCTCAACACACTCAGCACCCAATGCCGCACCCAATGCAACTGCAGAAGTATCACTACCACCACGTCCGAGCGTGCGTACATCACCATCACTATTTACGCCTTGGAAGCCGGCGACAACCACAATATTTCCCTCGGCTAAAGCCGAGCGAATGCGGCTTGGATTAATTTCAATAATCTCTGCATTACCAGCATTATCGTCCGTCAAAATACCGGCTTGACGGCCGTCAAATGAAATCGCATTCATGCCATTTTGATTAAGAAAGTGGGCGAAATAAGCGGCGCTCAAATTCTCACCAATACTCATTACTGAATCCAGCTCTTTGGGGCAAATATGCTTACCGACCAGCTTAACCATGTTAATCAAAGTGTCTGTCGAATATGGCTCACCTTTGCGGCCCATGGCAGAAACAACGACAACAATATCCTTGCCGTCCTCAAAATGGTTTTTAACGTGCCTCATTGCACTTGTGCGCGAACTGTCGTTTCTAACGCTTGTACCGCCAAATTTCATTACGATAGGTGCTGCTGATGACATGTTAATCTCGAAAAAATAATATAACTTATTTTAACCTGATGATTGTAGCTTGGCAAACCCAAGTCACCCCACAACTGTAGGAAAAACTGTAACTATAGGACGAATTATCGAACAGGGTTATATTAAGGGAAAACTATATACTAAACGACCGCTTTATGCCTTCAACAATCATGTTGACGGAAACCAGCAATAACAGAATACCCATCAATCTTTCGATCGCTATCAAAGCCCTAACACCCAATTTCCGACCCAGTGTTTCTGAAGAAATCAAAATCACCCCAGCCAAAAGCCAAGCCACAACCAGCGCCAACGCCCAATCCATCCATCGAGTTGGCTCTTGCGCCATCATCAGAATCACAGCGGCAATCGCTGAAGGTCCTGCCAACAGGGGCACTGCAAGTGGTACAATTAATGGCTCCGCCTCTTCGTTGTGAGCGTACATATCTCCTTTTCCAGGAAAAATCATCTTAAAAGAAATAGTAAGCAACATGATGCCACCAGCGATACCCAAAGAGGATTCAGAAATTTGTAAAAAGGCAAGAATGTACTTACCAGAAAACATGAATGTCAATAACACCAGTAGTGCAATCAGTAACTCCCTGATAATGACCTTACGACGACGCTCAGGGGCGATATTTTTTAGGATACTGAGGAAAATAGGCACATTTCCAATCGGATCCATAATAATGAATAACAAAAAATTGCCGATAAAACAGTCATTTATAGCCTTTTTAAGTCCAATAAAAAATGCACCAAGCAATGGCACAATATCCGCACATTGTAACTGATTATCATGCTCATCGCTCCACAGGAGGGCGGATTATAACGCTACTGAAAGCCCGTGCAAAATCAAGATTTTGGCGTTAGTGCGTTCATGGTGAATATCGCCAAATCACTGAAGAGGGCTTCAGATTTGGCCTCTTTCTCCGTCTGTGGTAATTTAAGATGCGTCTCAACACGCGCGCTCATTGCTTTGAGTGTTGTTTTTGAAATTCGATCCTGCAGGTAATCAAACAACAATAGATGTGCTCCCTTGTGCTCCATGACCTCCAAACCATCGAGTATTTGCCGATGAGGTGTGCCTTCCCATATTTGCAGAATCATCGCTTCGCGCAACCAGCGCTCCACACCGTACTCCTTTAAGACGCCAATTCCACCATGAACCTCTATCGCCCATTTGGCAGTTTGCACAGCAAACTCAGCGCTCCAGTATTTACTTAAATGCGCTAACAGCCGAAAGAGATGGTGGCGCTCTGAATATGGCGGTGTTTCACACCAGACCTCATCAAGCATTTTCGCCGCTTCCCAGCCCAAAGTAAAACCACCACGCAATTGTCTAAAGCGATCTTTAAATTGTCTCTGCAACAGTCCATGCTCAATAATTGGCTTAGCAAAAGCATGTCGTTGTCGCGCAAAACACCAAGCATCATAGAGTGCTCTCTGAGCCAGCGCCATACTGGCCATGCTGTTTGCAACTCGAGATATGTTCAACACTTCCATAATCAAATAAATGCCCGTCTCTGGCCGCCCTAGAAGATAAGCTTCAGAGTCTCTTAACTCCACCTCGCCTGTAGCAACAGAGCGCGTTGCAATTTTGTCTTTAAGGCGGCGAATATGGACGTTCAGATCGCCATCTTGACGAACTTTTGGCACCAGAAAGAGTGCTAAACCGCGGACATTTTTTTGCGAGCCTTCGATGCGTGCCGCAACAAGGGCCATTTCCGCTTGGACGTTACTGCAAAAATATTTGTCTCCACTTAAAAGCCAATGTTTGCCATTCTGGCTTGCAACTGTTTCAGTGTTAGAACCCAAGTCCGAACCGCCTTTAATTTCTGTCATCCAGGTCGCGCCTTGAGATACGCTGTCATCCTTTTTGAGCAATTGCGAAAGAAAGCATTGCTTTAACGATTCACTGCCGTATTTTTCAATAGATACCGCTGTAGCCAGAGAAACGGTATGAGGGCAATAAAGCCCAGGATCATAAAAAGAGGTGATGTAGCCCTGCAGATAGGAAGTTAATAAAGAGTCTTCTTCAAAAACACGCCAAACCGCTCCCGCTTTGTAACCGTTTTTTACAAGCCTCCAGTATTCTTGTGGCAGTAAAATTTCATCTATACGCTTACCCAAAGGGTCAAACATTCGCAACCATGGCGTGCCATTACGATCAATGCTAGCGGAAATAGCCTCGCCCTCTTCCTCCCAGCTACTCTCATAGATTCTCAATTCCTGTTCACGGGCGACATCACCCAGCTGATGAAGCAAGAAATCAAGTGGCGATTGGAGTATGTCAAAGTTCACTCTACCTCCTATTAAAAAGTGCAGACCATGATAAGCACCCTAGTGGATTGATTAGACTCAATCCTACGCCTATTGATAACCGTAGTCAAATGCAAAAAATTTCGATATATTCTTAGAGTCTTGCTTAAAAAAGAAAAAAATAATTTGCAAATCTCAAGGTGCGGGGTGATAATGAAATCATCTGTTGTGTTCGTGTTTGATTTCTATCCCTGAGCCGATTAAAGACAGTAAAGGAAATGAGATTGGATGCTATTGTGCAAGCCCGCCTTGAAGTGGGAAGCCTGCGGCAAACATCGAACTTCCGCCTTGAGCCGAAAGGCCCAGGTCTTTATCAACACGGCACGACGGACCCTAAGGGCTTACTCTTGAATATTCTTGAGCAGACCCATCAATTTAACCCTTCTCCTCATTTTTTTAATCTCTTTTCTGAGCCTCTCAGCGCTATTGTCCTCAAACCATTTTTCCGTCATTTGTAGCGCTTGTGCACCCTGCATGCTCAACAAACCCTCAACAACCGACTGCAGTGATTCAGCCTCTTTAGTCTCATAAGAACTGGCAATCATTGCCCACATGACCGCCTCCAATACCTGCTCCTCAAGCCCTGTAAGCTTTATCTTGGCAATCTCATAAGGCGCCAATGGATGCTTGTACTTGGCCGCCGTCTTAAGCTGCTCCAAAGCAACAGATAGTTTATTGATACGCAAAAACATCAGACCAGCTTGATAGCCATTTTCTGGATTGTAATTATCCATTTGAGTCACAGCCAAGCCCAAATAAGACATCGCCTTAGTTGAGTCTTGAACAACACCCAGCCCTTCCTCGTAGTGAGACATTAGCATGGTACTTGCACTTGGAAGGCCTGATTTTGACAAGTCGACAAACATGCCAAAGGACACACCGTATTTTTGATTTTCATAGCTCTTGAGTGCGTAATAAAATAGCTCCTCATCAGCCTGTGTATTCAGTGACAACAGTGTGGCAGTTAGCAAGAAAATAAGTCTAAATGTCTTTATTCTTGCCATAATGATTTTCCAAATGAACCCAAAAGTGCCCATTGTACTGCTAAAATCCAAATTTTTAGACCAATGTGTTTCAATGAAAGAGTTACGTCGCAAACTACGAAGACTTAGAAAATCCCTCTCGCGGCCTGTGCGCCATAAAAAAGGCAAAAAACTACTCTACCAATGCCAAAAAGCAGGGGTTTTTCGCAGCGCAAAACACATCGCCATCTTCACCCCTAACGATGGAGAAGTTGAGACCAAAAATATCATAAACTTTTTAACCCGCCAGGGTCATAGTGTTTACTTTCCAATTCTAGTCGGCGAAAAACTCAAATTTGCCAAAGTTGGGCAGCATTTTCAAAAAAATCGCTTTGGCATTGATGAGCCACTTTTTACGCCACTTATTGGTGCCCATGCAATGAATTTAATCTTAATGCCTCTGGTCGGTTTTGATAAGCACAAAAACAGAATGGGTATGGGTGGTGGCTTTTATGACAAAACACTGGCGTTCAAAACACAGCAAAACAAATTTAACAAGCCCAAACTTTTTGCACTGGCTTTTAATTGTCAAGAAGTTGATCAGCTCGACGCAAAACCGTGGGATGTACCCGTTGACGGCATCATCACACCGACGCGCTTTATTCGATAAAATGGGCTGTTAGTTCGGCTTACCCAACGCGTGTTTTTGCAAGAACGACTTCAGCAAAGGTGTCTCATCGATAAGATTCATAGCAAAACCTCTAAGCCATCGTAAGCCCTCATTATTTTCTTTGTAAATCCAGTTAAGCCCCGTCATTGTTTTGGCCATAAGCTCATTGTCAGTGCGCCTTGCTCTGGCGTATTTTCTCAACACCATATGGTCGCCAAGTGCCTTATCAGCATGCGCATGAAGCTGCATATTAAGCTCCTTTGCATCTGCAAATCCAAGATTCACCCCTTGGCCTGCTAAAGGATGAATATTATGCGCCGCATCACCTATCAGCGCCAAATTTGGCAAAACATAATCTTTTGCACTACGCTCAATCAGAGGAAAGGCCTTTCTTTCACTTTCCAGTGTTATTTCGCCAAAACGATATTCAACAGCCTCGCACAGTGCTCGACAAAAATCAGCGTCTTGCATAGCAGCAAGCTCATTCGCAAGTGGATTTTTGCACGACCAAACAATAGAGGCTTGCTTGTCAGACAATGGCAATAACGCAATAATACTGTCGGATAAAAATCGCTGCCAAATGGCGCCATCAAAAGATTTTTCACATGCAATATTAGCGATAATTGCTTGCTGTTGATAATCCTTTTCACTGGTGACTATGCCTGACAACCTTCTCACTTGAGACTGCGCACCATCCGCGCCAATGAGCAACCGACAACTAAGCTTTGCTTGATCGCTTAATGTGACTTGATAGCCCTCTTCGGTCTTATCAAGCGCGGTTAAACCGTCCTTAATGCATTCAATTTTCTCTCGATCAAGAGATGCGAATAACGCAGCTTGAATGAGATCGTTCTCAACAATACTACCAAGATGATCAAGGCTTTCATCTAGCGCATTAAAATTCAGCTGGCCGTGAGAATTTTGATCCCATACCTTGGTGGCATTAAACAACTGCTTTCTAGAAATACGATCCCAAACACCCAGCACGCCCAAGAATACCTCACTGACAGGCGTGATAGCACTGACACGTGTATGAAAAGATTTATGAATCGTTGGATTTATTTCACCCGGATCAATAATGGCGATTGAGATGTTTCGTCGTGCAGACAACTCTAATGCAAAAGCAAGGCCAACCATACCGCCACCAATAATGATGACATCAAATTCTCTCACTTAAATCTCACCTGCAACAGTAATTTCGCTAATCAATGTAGAGCCGGCTTTAATGTTGCTTCTAAGATCAACATCACTTGCAACCGCAGATATATTAGTAAACATGGTTTTTAAATTACCCGCAATAGTAATGCCAGACACAGGATATTGAATTTGTCCATTTTCAACCCAAAAACCTTGTGCACCGCGCGAGTAATCGCCTGTAGTGGTATTGATGCCATGACCCATCAAGTCAGTAACCAATAAGCCCTTATGCATTTCGTTAAGAAGTTCGTCCAATGCGCCATCAAACGTCGTACTGACTTGGCAATTACTGGCACCGCCAGCGTTCGCTGTTGACTCTAAGCCCAACTGATTGGCTGAATATTGGCTCATAATATAACTTGCCACTCTGCCATGCTCAACAAAAAACTGCTTTTGTTTCGCTATGCCGTCCTGATCAAATGCTCTTGCACCAATAGTTTTCAGCTGTATTGGGTCCTCGAAAATACTCATCCCCTCTGGCAATACAATCTCTCCAAGAGAGTCCTGCAAAAACGATGATTTTTTGTACTGTCTTGAGCCGCCAAGCGCACTCAATAATTGAGAGAACAAACCCGAGGATTGTCGTGAAGTAAAAATTACGGGGCACTTTTGTGATTTTAAACTTTTTGATCCAAGTTTTTGTTGTGCCAATTCAGCTGCCGAAAGGCCAATCTGTTTGGCCGACAATAAATCGTTGGCATCCAGAACACTACTGTAGTCGTATGCAGTTTGCATTTCACTGCCTCGCTTTGCAATCAAAGAGCAGTGCAATGAATGCCTTGTGCTCTTCGCTTTAGCGATTAATCCGTTGGAATTCGCATAAAAACTTGTGCCTTCAAAGCTGGACAACTCTGCGCCATCGGAATTATCAATTTCAGCCTGATCTAAAGCGCTAGCCTCACACTCTTTTGCCAACTCAATGCTGTACTTTGCATCTAGATCCCAAGGATGATAAAGATCCAATTCTGGGGCGTCCCACGCCATTCTTTCCTTGGGCGCAAGGCCATTAAACGGGTCTTCCTGAGTGTATTTGGCAATTAAGCAAGCGGATTCAATGGCTTTTTGCAAACTTTTCTCACTCAAATCAACACTAGAGGCATGGCCCTTGTTCTGGCCAAAATAGACATTAATATCGAAGCTTGTATCGAGATGATACTGCAATGTTTCAACCTCTCCCAATCTAACATTTGTAGAAACGCCAGAACTCTCAGCCACAGATATTTCAAAATCAGTGGCTTGTTGTTTTTTGATCAAGTCAATGGCAAGCTGTGTGGTTTGTTCAAGTGTGCTCATATCGACGATTATACCCATAGGGCATAAGTGTCATTAGAGCAGATGCCGGGACTCTGCTTAATTCCACTTTATACTCAGAGAGGGTAAGTTTCGTAGAAACAACCTAAAGCTATCTAAGCCTGCTTTTTATTTGGTCGAGTAATTGTTTCTGCGCTAATCTTTAGGGTCTTGCTTTAAGCGTCTTGCCTCAAGCAAATGCAATCGACGAGAATCCGTTTTCAAGACTTTAAACTGAAAACCATGAAGGCTGATCTCACTCATTTGCTCTGGCAAATAGGTGAAGGCTGCAATGACCATACCTGCAACCGTGTCAAATTCATCATTTTTAATCGATGTTTCGAAAAATTCGTTAAATTCCCCAATCGGTGTACTGGCTTGCAACAAATAACGACCATCGCCATAGTCCACAATGCAGTCCTCTTCTTGGTCATGCTCATCTTCAATTTCTCCAACAATTTGTTCTAGCACGTCTTCCAAGGTGACTAATCCTGCAATCTCGCCGTATTCATCCAGAACAATAGCCATATGAGATTTACTCTGTTGAAATTCTCGAAGTAGCGCACCAAGTGGCTTGCTTTCAGGCACCGATAGCGCATCTCTCAAATATTCTCGATAATTAAACTCGCCACCACCATTCTCAGCAAAATGAGACAGTAAATCCTTGGCGAGAATAACACCCAAAACGCGGTCTTGCTCTTGATTGTGTATCGGGAACCGAGAGTGCGAAGAACGAATCATCACTTGCAGGAGCTCTTCTGTGGAGGCATCGGAAGCAATTAGAATCATTTTTGCTTTTGGCACCATGACATCTCGCACTCTAAGACTTTCAACTTGAAGGGCACCCTCAATAAGAGAGCGAGAGTGAGCATCAATCACAAGATTGTCCTCGGCCTCTTCTAAGGCTTGCATTAACTGCTTACGGGATTTAAGTGGTTGGTAAAAGAACTTACCAATAACCTTTTGGAAAAAGGTCGGACTCGGAGGTTTTTCTTCGCTCATTTATTAAAAATCAATAGTGTAGAAAGGTTATTTTACCTTGATTTACGCTTTTTTACCGCCTCGCATCACTTTGCCAGCCGCTGCGCGCTCTTTGCGCACTTGCTTAGGGTCGGCAATCAAAGGACGGTAGATCTCAACGCGATCTTTTTCGCGCAAAACGGTGTCGAGTTTGGCCAATTTACCAAAAATACCCACTTTGTCTTTACTTAAATCAATCTGCGAATAGGTGATCAAAATGCCAGAAGTCTCAATAGCCTCTTGCAGGGTGATACCCTCTTCTACCTCAAGACTTAATAACGTTTGTTTTTCAGCGAGTGCATAAGCAACTTCAATGATCATAAACATCACTCATGGTTTGCGCAGCGCTAAAATCGAGAGTGCCTTCATAGATGGCTCTGCCTGTAATCGCGCCCATAATACCTTCTTTGGCATGATGCAGAAGTCCGGCAATATCATCTAAATTGGTGATACCGCCAGAAGCAATAATAGGGATTGAGGTTTGCCTAGCAAGGTCTGCAGTTGCTTCCACATTAACACCTTGCATCATGCCATCGCGGGCAATATCAGTATAGACAATCGAACTCACACCATCTTGTTCAAATTTCTTTGATAAATCAACCACATGGATGTCTGTTTGCTTGGCCCAGCCATCGGTTGCAACCAAGCCGTTATTAGCGTCTAGCCCAACAATAATTTTGCCTGGAAACTCCCGACAAAGCTCCGAGACAAACTGGGGATTCGTTACCGCCATCGTACCGATAATAAGGTAGCTAATGCCTGCCTCAATATACGTATTGGCAATATTTAAGTCACGGATACCACCGCCGATTTGTACTGGCAAATCAGGAAATGCCTTGGTAATTTGATTTACACTTTCAGCATTAATTGGCTTGCCTTCAAAGGCGCCATTTAAGTCCACTAAGTGTAAGCGTCTCGCGCCTTCATTCACCCATTTGGCAGCCATCTCACAAGGGTCGTCTGAAAACACCGTGGTGTCCTCCATCAAACCTTGTCTTAGGCGTACACATTGCCCATCTTTTAAATCAATAGCCGGAATAATAAGCATGAAATTCTTAATTAATAATTAAAACGATGATAACCCACAGCCTCAATCAAATGCGCTCTTTGAATTTTGGCGCTTTTATCGAGGTCTGCAATGGTGCGCGCCACCTTAATAGTTCGGTAGTACGCTCTTGCTGAAAGCGACAATTTTTCAATCATCATTTCGAGCAAACGCCTGTCATCACTATCCAGTTGAAGCAGTTTATCCACCTCATCAGAACGCAAGCGATCATTGGCTTTACCCTGTCTTTCAAGCTGAGTATTATAAGCATTTAACACACGCTCTCGAATGCTTTCACTATTTTCCACAGCCTCCTCATTCTCACTTGGCAGCAAAAGTTCCTTTGGTAATGGCGGCAATTCAAGCACCATATCAATTCGATCCAGCAAAGGGCCAGAAATCTTCGAGCGGTATTTACTTACTTGGTCTTCGGTGCAATGGCACCTCTGTGAACCGTCGCCAAAATAGCCGCAAGGGCATGGATTCATAGCAGCAATAAGCTGAAAATTAGCCGGAAAACTCACTTGCTTGGCAGCGCGTGATAGGTGCACAACGCCATTCTCCATCGGCTGTCTTAATACCTCCAAAGCAGCCCTTGGAAACTCCGGTAATTCATCTAGAAAAAGCACTCCTTCGTGGGCAAGTGAGATTTCACCAGGTTTTGGAATTGCACCACCGCCCGCTAAAGCAACCGCAGAACACGTATGATGTGGAGAGCGAAAAGGTGGTGTGCGTAATTCCTTTATATTGACGCTCTGACCAGCCACAGAATAAATGGATGCACGCTCTAACGCTTGCTCCTTTGTGAGGGGCGGTAAAATCGATGGCAGGCGCTCAGAAAGCATGGTTTTTCCCGCGCCAGGTGGGCCAATTAAGAGTAAATTATGGCCGCCACTGGCAGCCACTTCCATCGCTCTTTTAGCTTGATGTTGCCCTTTAACTTGCGAAAAATCTAAGTTGTAGCTATTTGACGATACTTCTTTAATTTGTAATTTTTCCATCTCGCTAGAGCCGGATAAAAAGCCACAAATTTGCAATAAGTGATTGCAAGGATAAATACTCGCCTCATTCACTAGGGCGCTTTCGTCAACATTAGCCCCGGGAATAACTAAGTGGTGCTCACTAGAAAAACCCTGCACCAATGCCGGCAACAACCCTTCAGTGCCACGAACAGCGCCATCAAGGCCAAGCTCCCCATAAAATTCAAATACTTCCAAATCTTTAACTGGTTTTAACTGGCCTGAAGCAACCAATAATCCCAGAGCAATACCGAGGTCATAACGTCCGCCGCTTTTAGGTAGGTTGGCCGGGGCAAGAGAAACGGTGATTCGTTGAGTAGGAAATCGATACTTAGAATTCATCAGCGCGCTGCGCACTCTATCCTTGCTTTCTTTGACGGCACCTTCAGGTAAGCCAACGATCGAGAAGCACGGCAAACCCCCTGAAATATGCACTTCGATACTGACCAACGGCGCATCTAAGCCGTCTGCAGCTCGGGTAAATATCTTTGCAAGTTGATTCATGGCAATAAGTCGTGTCTCTAGTTGCCTTAGTGTGGCAGCTAGACTTAATACAAAGTATAGATCATTTAGATCTTTTAATACGACTTATCTAGATTCTTAATTAAGAAAGAAGGACAAAACAGTACTAAATAGCTTGCAACTCTTCTAAATTCCAGCGCGGTTTTATAGCAACTTCTAGATTATCATTACTCTGCCCAGCCATAAGGCGGTAATGGCCTGCAAGCGCTATCATTGCGCCGTTATCGGTACAAAATTCGTGCTCAGGGTAATGCACTTCTACTTGCATTTTTTCGCCCATTTGATCAAGTACGTGTCGCAGTGTTATGTTGGCGCTAACACCGCCAGCAACAACCAGTGTTGAAAAGCCTGTTTGCTCCAAAGCACGACGACATTTGATCATTAGTGTTTCAGTTGCTGCCACTTCAAAAGCTTTGGCAATATTGGCTTTCTCGCCTGGATGCTTGGCAAAAGTATTTCTTGCAAAAGTTTTCAACCCACTAAAACTAAAATCAAGTCCTGGTCGATCGGTCATTGGTCGCGGGAAAGTAAATCGACCCACTTCACCTTCAGTAGCAAGCTTGGCAAGCGCCGGTCCTCCAGGATAACCTAGGCCAAGGATTTTTGCGGTTTTGTCAAAAGCTTCGCCCACCGCGTCATCTAAAGACTCACCCATAATTTTATAATCGCCAATACTTCCCACTTCCACCAGCAAGGTGTGACCACCAGAAACCAATAACGCGACAAAAGGAAACTCTGGCTTAGATTCAGCAAGAAGTGGCGCCAAAAGGTGGCCCTCCATGTGGTGTACACCAATGGCAGGAATACACAAACCCCAAGCAAGGCTTTGTGCAATAGAGCTACCAACCAAAAGAGCACCGGCCAATCCTGGGCCTTTCGTATAGGCAATACCGGTTAAATCTTGCAACGACAGCTCACTTTCTTGTAAAGCATTTTTAATAAGCGGTATCGCTCTTTGAATATGGTCTCTCGAGGCGATTTCCGGCACCACGCCACCGTATTCAGCATGAATCTCGACTTGTGAAAAAAGTGTGTGAGAGAGTAAGCCGGTTTGAGAGCTGTATATCCCTATTCCGGTTTCATCACACGAGGACTCAATGCCAAGGGTGATAAACGACTTAGTGTCCACCAGCTGTTTCACCCAGATAGACTTTTTTCACAGCCTCATTGGAAAGAATTGCTTCTTTGTTGCCTTTGGCTATGATTTGTCCAGCGTGCATGACATAAGAATGATCACAAGTATCCAACATTTCTCGGTAATTATGATCGGTAATTAAAACGCCAATACCTTTGTCTCTGAGGTGGTAAATAATTTTTTGAATATCGCCCACCGAAATTGGGTCAACACCAGCAAAAGGCTCATCCAGCAAAATAAACTTTGGGTCCATTGCCAATGCTCTAGCGATTTCAACTCTTCTACGCTCGCCACCCGATAAACTGACGCCCTTAATATGGCGAATGTGTTCAACATGAAATTCTGTCAACAACTCTTCGAGCCTGTGCTTTCTGCGTGCAGAAGGCAGTGATTTATTAAGCTCCAACACCGCCATAATATTGTCTTCAACCGTTAGCTTACGGAAAATGGAAGGCTCTTGCGGCAAATAACCTAGGCCCAGTTTGGCGCGTTTATGCATCGGCATATGACCAACCTTATGATGGTTGATAAAAACCTCGCCCTTATCAGATCGAACAAGACCACAAGCAATATAGAAGCACGTTGTTTTACCAGCGCCATTCGGGCCAAGTAAGCCAACAATTTCACCACCTTCAACGGCAAAAGAAACGTCGTTAACAACCTCTCGTTTTGCGTAAGTTTTGCGGATATTTTTAACTTCTAATCTATTGTTCGCCATCTAATTTTCTGTGGATTTGTGGGTGGTCATATCTTACCCTAAATGTAGGTGATTTGCTCAGAGCTATACATCGCCTCAATGCCGTCCTCGCTTGATATAAGTAATGCGCCCTTGCTGTTTACGCCCGCCACTTCGCCAGTAAAAGGATTGTTCACTCGTTCTACTTTTGCACGCCGACCCTTGAGTATGTCGTAAGCCGCCCACTCACTTTGAAAGTCTTCAAATCCATTTTTCTCGAAACGTTTAATATAGGCAAGAATAGCGTTAATGATGGCGGCTGATAGCGCTTTGATATTTACCACACTATCACTGATTGTAGTCAAATCGATCCAAGGGGTTTCGCAATCAAAGTTTTCGCCAAGTGCATAATTAACACCAACCCCGATAACAACCGATTGCTTGTCTCCGTGCAATTGGTTTTCAAGTAATATGCCCGAGAGTTTTTTGTCGTCAAAGTAGATGTCGTTCGGCCACTTAATGCCCAATCTTTCAATGGCGCAAGCCTCTTCTAGGCTTTTCACAATGGCCAGCGCAACCACCAAGCTTAATCCACTAAGGTCACAACTTGCTTCAAAATTTTGTCGTATTGAAAACAACACACTGCCGTCTTTTTGGCTGCACCACACTCGACCGTGTTGACCTTTGCCTTTGGTCTGTTCGCGCGTTATACACAACTGAGTTATTTCGCTAAAAGGCTGGCTTAACAGGTAATCGTTTGTGCTCTCAATTGAGTCAAAAAACACACAATCTACCTGGTGATCGATGAAATTTTCTAAAGTAGAATAATCGACCACGTCACAAGAAAGAGGATTAATGAAAGTGTCACTGCAGCGGAAGCCACGTCCTTGGCAAAGCCTGAAAGCTCATGCTTTTCAAGGCTAATTCTATCAACAATAGCCTCAACCGCAGAGTTCAGCATTTCAACAATCAGCACAATAAAGATAGGCGTAATTAACAACACTTTTTCAATCGCAGACTCACCCAACCAATAGCCAAGCGGCAGCAAAACCACTCCAAGCCACAGCTCTAATCTAAATGCAGCTTCAGACTTGTAACAAGCCTTAAAACCCTGAGCCGAATAGACGCAAGCTGAAAACAGTCTTTTGATTTCCGATTGTTGATTTTTTTTGCTCATATGATTTGCTATGCCAAATGATGAGTATCAATGGCCTAGTTGCAATACTTTGTTAAAATAATAACATCGATTTTACAATAACATAACTAATGAAAATTGCTCTCGGTGTCGAATATTTAGGCACCCACTTCCACGGCTGGCAAATACAAAAATCTGGCATTAGGACCGTTCAATTGGTTGTTGAGGCGGCGCTATCAAAAGTTGCCGATCACCCAGTGCGTGTCTCCTGTTCTGGGCGAACCGACGCTGGCGTACATGCCAAAGAACAGGTCATTCACTTTGAAACTGAAGCGGTACGAGAAGCTAAATCTTGGCTATTGGGTGGTAACGTCAACCTACCCTCCGATGTTAATTTCACTTGGGCCAAAGAAGTTGGTGATGACTTTCACGCCCGCTTTAATGCCTACGCCAGAGCTTATGAGTTCAAAATTCTCAATCACCCCGTACGCTCAGCATTAAAGGCCGACTCACACCTTTGGCAACCAAGATCGCTCGATATTGAAACAATGCAAGAAGCGGCAGATTTGCTACTGGGTGAGCACGATTTCTCATGCTTCCGAGACAGCTTGTGTCAGGCCAAATCCCCCATTAAAACCATCGAATACCTAAACATTACAAAGAATAATAACACCGTCTTACTGGAAGTTAAAGCCAATGCCTTTCTTCATCATATGGTTCGCAATATTGTTGGCACACTTCTCAAAGTTGGCAGGGGCGAGCGCGAAGTTAGCTGGGTGCAAGATGTTTTGGACAGTAAAGATAGGCGACAAGCGGGGCCGACATCCGAACCCCAAGGATTGTATTTTGTGAAGGCTTTTTACAAAGACTTTTAACGACCGATGAGATGCCTTAATGGGCTATTAAACTCCGCCTCAGGATCGCCAATCTCTTCCCAAGCATAACGTAAAGCCTCGCCTCGCCTCTGGAAGAAGCGATTTTGCCCCACCCTCTCTTTAAAGCCCGCCCTTTCTAAAACAGCGTCTAAACCTTCAATTCTTGCAAATAAAATCTCAACACCGGACTCAGAGCAAGATTCAACAAGATTCAATAGCACCTCTTCGCCACTGGCATCGATTTGGTTAATGCCCGCCATATCGACAATAATGTAGCGCAAATGTTCGCGATTATGCGCAATCAGTTCCAGCATTCTTGTTTCAAAGTAACCGGCGTTAGCAAAATACAACGAGCCGCTGTACTTCACTAGACTGACAACTTTACAGCCCTCAAGGTTGTTCTCCCCTGCACTGACAAAGTTCTTAGAGTTGTCGTGAGCAGAGAGTTCGCTGAAGGTGGGCTGCATAGTGCGATACAAAAACAAGCCCAAAGAAAGAATAACGCCAAAAGCAATACCGTTTTCTAAGTGCGGCGCCGATATTAAAGTTAGGACAAAAGTAAGCATACCAACAATTGCGTCATGCTTTTCAATTTTCCAGGCATGCCAAATCGGCCCAAAGTTAATTAACTGGAACACGGCCATCATAATCACCGCCGCCAAAGTCGCTTGAGGTAAATGGTATAACAACGGCGTGAACCACAATAACGTAATACCAACAATGACAGCCGTAACCACCGAAGAAAAACCGGTGATAGCGCCAGAGCCAGCATTCACAGAAGTCCGCGAAAATGAGCCCGCAACTGCATAACCCTGGAAAAAACTTGAGGTGACATTGGCTAGGCCTTGGCCAATCAACTCTTGATTAACATCGAGCCTTTGTTTGGTTTTAACAGCCATTGATTTCGCCACTGAGATGGCCTCCATAAAACCAATTAACGCAATAATAATGGCAAAAATAAAGAGTGAACCGATTGCTTTAAAGTCAAAACTCGGCACTTTAAAGCTAAAGATACTATCGACACCGACCGAAGAGACAATAGCGCCCCCCATGGATTCATAATCAATAACCCAAGACACCAAAATAGAGACGGCAACCACGGCTAAGATGCCTGGAATTTTCGGATAAACACGCTTTAACACCAACATCGTTAATAACGCCAGTACCGACATAGCCAATGTTGGGGTGTGGGCATAGCTTGAAACCGCCTCCAGCAAACGCCAAAACGTTTCATAGTTTTGATCGGCGTTACAAATAGCGTGCATAGCACCACTTCTCACCTGCTCTATCCTATCAAGCATCGTTAGAGGCTGGCAAGCCACACTCCAGTCAGTATCCGAGGTGCTTATTACTCGAATGCCCACAAGCTTATGCAATTGAGAAACACTAACAATAATCGCCGCAGCATTGGTAAAGCCATTCACCACGGGATGTGAAATAAAGTTAATGACAAAACCTATCCTAAGAATGCCGAGCAACAATTGAAATAACCCGACAATCAATGCCAAGAGTGCCGCGTAGACAGCATAACTGCCCGGATCAATTACTAAATCACCAAGAGCTGCAGCTGTCAACAAAGAAACAATGGCTACTGGGCCAGTGCTCAGTTGTCTTGATGAGCCCATGAGAGCGGCAATCATCACCGGTAAGAATGAGGCGTATAAACCGTATTGAGGACCAAGGCCAGCGAGTTGAGCATAAGCCATTGATTGTGGCACCAACACCAAAGCGACCGTTGCGCCTGCAATGGCGTCCGCTTTCAACACCCCGGGATTTTTTAACTCTTTAATCCACAACAGAAAGGGGAATATTTTGGTTATCCAGATCATCAAATATGCTTATTAGAATTAGTTTTTTCAGCCCTTTGCTACTTAAGCATTAGCTATGAAGATTCTATTACAATAGAGCGCCTGTGGAGCGGCTTTTTGTCTGAAATAAATCAAATTATTTCAATTTGATTTAAGCCTTTTACAAATACATAGCAATACAAGATTTTTCTCAAATACTATGATAATGCAAAATGTATAATGAGCAACAATTATGGACGTATCTGAATTATTAGCAAACAACAAGCGCTGGGCAAAGCAAATCTCAGAAGAGCAGCCCGAATTATTTTCCGCTCTTGCAAAACAACAAACACCAAAATACTTATGGATTGGCTGTTCTGACAGCCGCGTCCCCGCAAATGAAATTGTAGGCTTAATGCCGGGGCAATTATTTGTCCATCGAAATGTTGGCAACTTAGTGAAACATGTCGACTTTAACTGCCAGTCGGTCATCCAGTACGCTGTCGATGTACTCAAAGTTGAGAATATTATTATTTGCGGGCATTACGGTTGCGGTGGCATCAAAGTCGCAATGGAAAATACCAATGCCGGCATCAGTGATTACTGGCTGCGCTCGGTTAAAGACCACTTTTGGTTCAATCAAAAAGAATTGAAGAAGCTCGATTCAGACGAAGATCGCTTAAACCGCATGTGTGAAATTAACGTCATTAGGCAAGTGTCCAACCTATCCCGCAGTAAAATTGTGCAAACTGCTTGGCAACGCGGCCAACAACTGCATGTTCATGGTTGGATCTATAGCGTTAATGATGGTGTGATTCACGACCTTAATGTAGACAGACACGGCTTTAAGGACGAAGAAGGTATTTACGAGCCGGACAACAATCAAGCCCAGTAGTCTCACCACCAACCAGAAATAATTGCAAATCTATTTCATGGCGCTTGCAATCCTCTAAAAGCCTTACCAGCTAAAATTCTCTTTTCATAATCTACGATTTTTATATGAATACCTTTTCGGAATCTCTGATTCCTCTTATAGGTCTTGTCACCTTTCTGCTCATCCATAAAAGATAACGAAAAGAAGATGCCCTGAGTGCGAAGCCTGCCTTTGGTGCAAACCAACACTAAATATTGCTATTGCTTATTTCGCTATATTTTGGCAACTCGTTACACTCAAACAACCAAAATATCCCCGCTTCACTTCTCAAAGTATTAGTTGCATTGACTTGTAAAGGGCTAGACTAAAAGACAAGGCAGATTAACCAATCACTTAGAAAGGTATTGTATTTCAGACACTTTATGTAGATTAGTGGCTAACCACTAGAAATGGTAATAAGCACCCATACCTACAAACAAATTAGTAGACGAACCATTGGCTTTAATTGAGCCTTCTACGGCAGTTGCTCCTGACGTTAGAAGAATATCAACAGTTCCGGTACTCTTGTGTGAAATTCCAATTTCGGTCACAAAGGATAAATTAGGTAAGCCTTATAGTCTAAATTCAACACCAGCTACAGCACTGTACTCCATCAAGCCGCCACTCGCCCTGAAGGAGTCCAGGCCCACTTCAATTTCACCAGAGGAGATCCAGCAAATACTTGTTGTGTTTTCATTGGCTGAGGCTACACCCCCCCATACTGAGAACCAGACACAAAGAGAGGGTAGTTTTGGCGAGAAAATTCATAGTCGTATTTAGGAAAAGTTGATTAAACTATAACATACTTAATATATCAATTTGATACTTAATAAGTACAATCGTTGCACCCTAAGCGTCTCTTGATTGCTCCCGTTTTAGCTCACTCTTATAAAGAGAGGTTATTAAAAAATATAGCAATCAATATGGCGCAACTCTTAGTGATCAAAACCACAGTGGTCAATCCACTGAGGTTTTTGACTTCTCCCCTTGCAAAGCAAAATCCAATCATTCTTATTGAAATGAAACGCTAAGTTTCTCGTCTGTTTGAATGAAACGAGTTCAGAAAAACTAGTGGAGTGAAATTAGAAAGACTGAGGTATGTTTTGTACCCAAGGGCAGGCTTCGCACAGGGTGCATTCTTTCGGTTACCTTTCTGGGCGAACAGAAAGGTGACAAAGCCTAAAAGAGCAAATTATCGATTTGTGAAAAAGGATTTAACCAAAAATATCGCAAATTATGTAAATGACCAGCCAAACGGGAAAATTACCAGCAAAAATTCATATAAATAGACCTAAAACAGCCAAGTAAGGTGATTATTAAGAGAAAAATAGATTTTTGTAAGGAGATTTGTCAAAATTTTGGATATTTTGACAATAGACTCATCTCAGAGAAATTTTGAGATGCAGGGGTAAATTACTAAAAGTCTTCGTCCCAATCAACCGTAATCAACCGCTCTTCACGATTGAGCGACACTAAGAATGGCTCGATGTATGGCACCCAATGCTCTTTCTCGCCTTTGACGACGATAACATCATTAGCACCTGTTGCCACTATCTGGTCAACAACGCCAAGCTCGACATTATCAACAGTGACCACACGCATGCCGGCTAACTCGTGCCAATAAAGCTCTTCGTTATCGAGTTCGGGTAATTGAGATTTTGTGATATAAAGCTCTAGACCTAAAAGGTGCTGAGCTTGTTCACGACTGTCAACCGCTTTAACGTGAGCAACAATGGTTTTCGACTGTTCACGACCATTGGTGATTTCAATCGTCTTCCACTGGTCTTTGTCGAGATACCACCAAGGCTGGTAGTTGAGAATATTACTGCGTGGCTCGGTGTGGGAAAAAATCTTTACCCAGCCTCTAACACCAAAAAAGCCGTTGATCTTTCCGACCAACAGCTTTTCATCGTTTTGTTCTGACGTCTGAGACAGAGAATTACTCAGCGGCTTTATCTTCTGCTGGAGCTTCTTCTGCTGCCGCTGCGGCTTCTGCCTCAGCTGCTGCTTTTGCTTCAGCTTCTTCGGCTGCTTTCGCCTCTGCCGCTTCTTTCGCTGCTGCGTCTGCTGCTGCTTTTTCAGCTGCTGCAACGCTCAAAGCATCTGCCGCTAATTTAGCTTCTGCTGCTGCTACGCGCTTCTCACGAATTGAAGGATCTCTGTGTTCTTTAACAAGTTGCTTAACACGATCTGAAATCTGTGCACCCTGAGATACCCAGTATGCAAGTCTATCTTCGTCAAGTTGAAGTCTTACTTCTTGTCCGCGTGCTACTGGATTGAAGAATCCAATGCGCTCGATGTAACCACTGTCTCTACGTTTTCTAGAGTCTGTTGCTACAATCGAATAAAAAGGTTTTCTCTTCGCTCCACCTCGGGCCATTCTAATTTTAACCATGGGTTTTTTGCTCCTTTGTGATTGTTAGGTTGTAAAGGCGGGAAATTATATCAGCTTTAGATGTTTTTTGCTAACTTAATCGCATCGCCAATGTAGTTCATCGGGGTGAGTTGTGCCAAGGCTTTTTTGGCATCCTCAGGAATGTCCAAGGTCTCGACAAAATCTTGCAAAATTTGGGCATTAATTTTCTGTCCTCGAGTGAGCTCTTTCAGCTTCTCATAAGGATTTTCAACGCCGTAACGACGCATCACTGTTTGAATCGGCTCAGCCAAAACTTCCCAAGCATTATCTAAGTCTTCAAGCAGTTTTGTTTCGTTGATTTCAAGCTTGGAAATGCCCTTTGTAATTGCAGTAAATGCAATAAGAGAGTGCGCACAACTAACGCCCAGATTTCTAAGCACGGTAGAATCCGATAAATCTCTTTGCCAACGTGAAATTGGCAACTTATTCGCCAAGTGCTCACCAATGGCATTGGCAAGACCCAAATTACCTTCGCCGTTTTCAAAATCAATCGGGTTGACTTTGTGTGGCATTGTCGAGGATCCGACCTCGCCAGCAATGGTTTTTTGCTTAAAATATCCTAAGGAAATATAACCCCAAACGTCTCGGGAAAAGTCAATCAAAATCGTATTGAAACGATTCATCGCGTGGTAGTACTCGGCAATGTAATCATGCGGCTCAATTTGTGCAGTGTACGCTGCATAATTAACGCCTAGGCTTTCGATAAAGCCCTGTGATACCGTAGGCCAATCAATGTCTGGATAGGCACTGATATGAGCATTGAAATTACCCACGGCACCGTTAAATTTACCCATAATGCTGACTTGCTCAAACTGGCCAATTTGACGGTTTAATCTGGCACTGAAATTAGCCATTTCTTTACCCAACGTTGTCGGCGAAGCTGTTTGGCCATGCGTTCTAGAAAGCATTGGAATTTCAGCATTATCTTTTGCCAAGTCCGCTATCAAATTCGACAGATTTTGCATCTTCTGCAGCAATACTTTACGCCCATCACTGAGCATTAATGCGTGTGACAGATTGTTAATATCTTCTGATGTGCAAGCAAAATGGATGAATTCACTCACTTGCTCCAGTGCTGCGTTACCAATAACTTTGTCTTTAAGGAAGTACTCAACCGCTTTCACATCGTGGTTGGTTGTACGTTCAATTGTCTTAACCGCTTCAGCGTCTTCTAGCGAGAAGTTCTCAACAATAGCATCTAGCGACTTATTGGTAGCACCATCAAAAGTGGGCACTTCTGCAATTTGTGGGTTTTCAGACATCGCCTGTAACCAACGCACTTCAACCAAAACTCGGTATTTTATGAGGCCAAATTCGCTGAATATCCCTTTAAGGTCGCTGGTTTTATCGGCGTAACGACCGTCAATTGGGGAGATGGATGTTAAGGTATTAAATTTCATAATCTGAACGTTTGAGTCAATATAATTAAGGCTTGACCGCAAAAATGCTAAAATTATACGCTGTTATTGAATCATCACTTACCGAGAATATCCCAATGAAGAAAGATTACCTAAAGCACTACGAAGAAAGAAAAGCGGACAACGTCCCACCATTAGCTCTTGATGCTGCACAAACCAAGTCTGTAGTTGATCACCTAATTAAGGGCTCTGATGATGACTTCTACTTAGATTTACTAACGCATCGCGTGCCACCGGGTGTTGATGAAGCGGCGTATGTTAAGGCGGGGTTTTTGACCCACGTCGCCAAAGGCGAGCAAGCCTGTACAGCAATCACTCAAGAACACGCGACTTTTCTACTTGGCACGATGCTTGGTGGTTACAACATAGACACGCTGATTGACTTATTGGATATCGACGCAACAGCCGAAGCTGCCTGCAAAGCATTGTCACACACTATTCTTATTTACGAAGCCTACCAAGGTATTGTTGAAAAGGCAGCAAATAATGCCTTTGCCAAAAAAGTCGTTGACTCATGGGCAAATGCGGAGTGGTTCACTTCTAAAAAAGTCATGCCAGAAGAAATCAAAGTGGTTGTTTTCCGCGTTGATGGCGAAACCAATACCGACGATCTTTCACCTGCAACCGAGGCGTGGTCGCGTCCAGATATTCCATTGCATGCCAATTCAATGCTTGTTAAAAAAATGGACAAGCCGTTTGAAACTATTGCCAAACTAAAAGAAAAGGGTCTACCGCTTGCCTATGTTGGTGATGTGGTCGGCACAGGATCGTCACGCAAATCTGCGATTAACTCTGTGCTTTGGCACATGGGCAATCCGATCAATTACATCCCAAATAAAAATGGTAGTGGTGTGGTTCTTGGTGGCAAAATTGCGCCAATTTTCTTCAACACAGCCGAAGATTCTGGCGTACTACCAATCGAATGCGATGTTTCTAAACTTGCAATGGGCGATGAAATCACCATCAAACCATACGAAGGCGTAATTATCAATGCTGCCGGTGAAACCGTTTCTACTTTTGAACTGGCACCAACCACAATGCCAGATGAAGTTCGCGCAGGCGGACGCATCCCTCTTATTATTGGTCGCGGCTTAACAGACAAAACGCGTAACGATCTTGGCTTACCTGTGAGCGATGTTTTTCTTCGCCCACAAGATCCAAGCAACAGCAATGCAGGCTATACCCTAGCACAAAAAATTGTTGGTAAAGCATGCGGCGTCAAAGGCATTCGCCCTGGCACTTATTGTGAGCCACGCATGTCAACAGTAGGCTCACAAGACACTACTGGCGCAATGACGCGAGACGAGCTAAAAGAGTTAGCTTGTTTAGGCTTCTCTGCAGATCTAGTCATGCAAAGCTTCTGTCATACAGCTGCTTATCCAAAGCCAATCGATTTAGAGCTGCAACACACTTTGCCTGACTTTATGCAGTCAAGAGGTGGTGTCGCTTTAAGACCAGGCGACGGTATTATTCACTCTTGGTTAAACCGCATGTTGTTGCCTGACGAAGTAGGTACAGGTGGTGATTCTCATACACGTTTCCCGATTGGCATTAGTTTTCCAGCAGGCTCAGGTTTGGTTGCTTTTGGCGCTTCTATTGGCGTTCTACCGCTTGACATGCCAGAATCTGTATTGGTTAGATTTAGTGGCAAAATGCAACCGGGTATCACTCTGCGCGACTTGGTTAACGCTATCCCTTATGTGGCCATTCAAAGAGGCTTACTAACGGTTGAAAAAACTGGCAAGAAAAATGTATTCTCTGGCCGTGTACTGGAAATTGAAGGCTTGGGCGATCTTAAGGTTGAGCAAGCATTTGAACTTGCAGACGCTTCCGCTGAACGCTCAGCGAATGGTTGTGCGATACAACTTAATAAAGCACCAATTGAAGAATATCTACGCTCAAACATCACTCTATTGACTTCAATGATTGATGCGGGTTATAACGATAAGAAAACAATTGCCAAACGTATTCAGGCGATGCAAAAATGGCTTGATAATCCTGAGTTGCTTGAAGCAGATAAAGATTGCGAGTACTTTGAAGTTCTTGAGATTGATCTTAACGAAATCAAAGAGCCAATTGTGGCTTGTCCTAACGATCCGGATGACGTTAAATTGCTTTCTGAGGTTGCCAATACGCCGATTGATGAGGTCTTTATCGGTTCATGCATGACCAACATCGGCCACTTTAGAGCGGCCGCTCAATTGTTAAAAGATAAAGACGAACTTACCACAGAACTGTGGATTGCTCCACCAACAAGAATGGATGAAAAACAACTTCGTGCAGAAGGTGTATACGAAACCTTCGAGCGATTAACAGAGCATACTGAAATTCCAGGCTGTTCACTTTGCATGGGCAACCAAGCACGAGTGAAAAACAACTCTACAGTTGTTTCAACGTCTACTCGTAACTTCCCTAACCGTTTGGGTGATGGCGCCAATGTCTACCTCTCTTCGGCGGAAGTAGCGGCGATTTCGGCAAAATTAGGCTACCTTCCAAGTGTTGAGGAATATCTTGCTTTAATGAAAGATATCGAACCGCTTGAGGGTGATATTTATCAATATCTAAACTTTGACCAATTGTCGGACTATCAAGACACTGTTTCTCAAGTTCCACTGGAAAACATTCTCGCTAGTTAAGCGAAGAGACAATAAAAAGCCCGCGTTTATCGCGGGCTTTTTTGTGGGTATAAAAAAACCGCGATAAACGCGGCTTTTAAAAGCTAGATAAAATTTACTTAATCTTCGCTTCTTTGTACATAACGTGTTTTCTTACAACAGGATCAAACTTTTTAACTTCAACTTTTTCAGGATGAAGGCGCTTGTTCTTAGTAGTAGTGTAGTAGTGGCCTGTTTCAGCCGAAGACACCAATTTAATTTTCTCTCTCATAATTTCCCCTTAAACCTTTTCGCCACGAGTGCGAATTTCAGACAAAACAACATCAATGCCTTTTTTATCAATAATGCGCAAACCTTTTGCAGTCAACTTCAATTTAACAAAACGGTTCTCAGCTTCAACCCAAAAACGGTGTGTATGTAAATTTGGGTAAAAGCGACGACGCGTTCTATTGTTCGCGTGTGACACGTTATTGCCACTCATAGGGCGCTTACCAGTAACTTGACAGACTTTTGCCATGACGACTACCTACATAAATTCTAAAAAGGGTAAATTATACGCAAAAATTTGCCGTTTTTTAATTAAATTTCTATTTACTATCCGTATAAAAACTGTATCATAGCCCCCTGCTGGAGGGATGGCAGAGCGGCTGAATGCACCGGTCTTGAAAACCGGCAAGGGCTAATACCCTTCTAGGGTTCAAATCCCTATCCCTCCACCATTCATCCTTACTCCCACTTGACTCCATTTTTAAACCATACGTTAATATGTGTCTGAATAACGCATGATTGTGCTGGCTAACGCAGGATTAACGCAGGGTTTTATTTACCGTTAAACTGTCGCCCTACCCATCTTCAAAGAAGCCGTGTTTCTTCCAACCTCGCCAAAGTCTTTGTGAAGAATTAAGCGACTAATTTTACAATCACTCCGAAGTCCATGCCGAGTGCCGTTGTATATCTCTTAAGCTCAACAACATCGAGGCGTCGATCGCCAGATTCGACTTTACTAATTAGGGAATGGGTGACGGCCAGTTTTTGGGCTAAAGCTCTTTGAGACAAGCCCAACTCAATGCGTTTGTCTTTCAGTGCGCCTCTGATTTTCGAATGAGTCTCAAAGTGTATTGATTCTCTTATGCCTGCATATTTCATCGGATGCCAAAATAGATCGGCTTCGCAATCTATTTTCTTACCTTGGTTGTAATGTCATCATTTATTATCGTCTTTACTAATTGAGCGCTCAACGCACAGCTGTACACAGCTTATAACGTAGAGATTCTACGGTCACGAGAATAAACTATACGCTCTGTATAGTCTAATTTGAACTTAATTTAGAGATTTTGTGGCTCAAAAAGATTTCAGCACACAAAAAGAAGAATTGAGGGTGTGGTAAAAATGAGCGAGAAGAAGGGGTGTTTTAAATGTAAAAATAAGTGATGCAACAAATAACTACAAGCATTAATAACATTTTGAATTCACTATTCACACCACACTCCGATTGATTATTTGACATATGAAACCTGATTTTATTTTTAAGAAATTCTGGCTAAAGCCACTGATAAAGGCTTACTTTATAATGCAATTATGTTTCAGTATGAGCCTTTATTATAGGCAAAAATGCACCCAGTATATCCTAATTCGCTCCCAAATGAGAAACAATTGTTTTTTTTGATTTTTTTCAGAAACTAATAAAATATATAACAATCATGGTGTTGAGTCGCCCCCCAGATCACCTACCACCCCTAAGATTAAGTGTTGGCACATATTGGATTAACTTGAGCAAAATTTCAAAAACAAAACAAACTTAATACTTAGTGTAAGTTGAGATTTGGCTTGACAAGCATCACGCAAAGTTCTATTATGAACCCTAATACTCACTTAGGAGGTATAGCCATGTTTGACTTGTCAATATTATTTGCACCGTTTTTTGCCCTGCTAGCAATTTTAGTAGTTTTCATGGGGGTAAAGACTATCCCCCAAGGCCATGAATACACCGTTGAGCGCTTTGGTAGATATACTCAGACACTAAAGCCTGGGCTTAATTTTATTATTCCATTTGTGGATCGCATCAGCCACAAGATCAATATGCGAGAGCAAGTACTTGACATCGACAAACAAAGTGTTATCTCAAAAGATAATGCCGTTGTGCAGTCTGATGGTGTGGTTTTCTTTCAAATAGTGGATGCAGCCAAGTCCTTCTACGAAGTCAACCATCTACTCAATGCCATGCGTAATCTTTGTCTAACCAATATTAGAACCGTCCTAGGCGCAATGTCTTTAGATGAAATGCTCTCCAATCGTGAAGAGATTAATACCCGATTACTCACTGTGGTTGACCAGGCAACAAACCCTTGGGGCGTCAAAGTGACGCGTATTGAGATTAAAGACCTTGAACCACCAGCGGACTTAGTAGAAGCGATGAGTCGACAAATGAAGGCCGAGAGACAAAAACGTGCCGACATTCTTGAGGCAGAGGGTCACCGACAATCGAACATCCTGCGCGCCCAAGGCGAAAAACAAGCCGCTATCCTCGATGCGGAAGGTCGCAAAGAGGCAGCATATAGGGATGCAGAAGCCAGAGAAAGATTGGCCAAGGCTGAAGCTGAGGCAACTCGAATGGTGTCCGATGCCATACGCGATGGCGATGTGCAAGCATTGAATTACTTTGTAGCCACAAAATACACCGAAGCCCTGCAAGCGATTGCAACTGCTGACAATCAAAAACTGGTATTGATGCCATTGGAGGCTTCAGCACTGATTGGCAGCTTGGGCGGTATCGGTGAGCTGGCTAAAGGTATACTTGGTAAAGATTAAACAACCTCTTAACGGATAAAATTAATGGAAGCATTCTTTGCAAATATAGATTACTGGCATTGGCTGGTTTTTGGCCTTGTTCTAATTATTATTGAATTATTCGCTTGGTCAACGTTCTTCCTGTGGATGGGTGTCTCAGCAATGATGACGGGCATTGTTAGCAAAATAATTCCAGACCTCTCATGGCAACTCGAGCTGCTGTTGTTTTCAGTCTTATCTATTGTCAGTGTTCTTTTGGCAAAAAAATACTTCCCCGTCAAAACCATTGACAATGAACTCAACGCCCGCGCAACAAGGCATGTTGGCAACATCTATACAGTTGTTTCAAATGATGAGAATGGCGCTAAAGTTAAGGTGGGCGACTCACTTTGGTTGGCTAAGGGTTGCGATATGCAGATTGGTCAAAAAGTTAGGGTAATTGACACGGATTCGGCAACGCTAATTGTTGAGCCCGATACGAGCAACAATTAATCAACAAACGGGCCGTACTGAGTAATGGGTTCATTGTGTGGAACACCGTAGAGAGCCATAAAATGACAACCCTTCAGCGCATGCAATAAGAGTATTTCATTGTCATCATCAAACAACATCGCTTGCGTCGCCTCAACAGTTTTGCCAGCACAACGCAACTCACCACTAACGACATAAATCAAACCTCGCATGCCTGCAACACTCAACTCATGGTTTGCATTTTGCGTCATCCGAATGGATTGATAAGTGGCATTATTTTGTAACTTGACTGGGGATTGATCGCCAGCAATCGTTGTTATCAAGACGCCGCCAATGTTAGAGATGGGTAAATCGCCTGCATCGACAGACTGATAACTCGGATCAATTTTTTTGGATTTTTTGGCTAAGTTAATCCACAACTGAATACCATCAGTCGTGCCATCAGATTCTGGCATTTCGGAATGACTAATGCCACGCCCTGCACAAAAAATTTGCGCTCCGCCCTCGACAATGACCGAATCATTGCCCAAATTATCCTTGTGGCGCATAGCGCCAGAAAACAAATAGGTAATGGCTTCAAAGCCTCTGTGTGGATGGGTCGGAAAACCTTGCCCTGCTTCTATTGCAAAATGATCAAACAACACAAAAGGGTCGTGATTCATACGTGCACCGGAAATTGGAAAGAGACGGTTTACCGCGACCCCTTCTCCTTCAGCCATTTTTCTTGCTTGCAAAACCTCAAGCATGAGAATAAGTCCTCGAGTTAAATACCGTACCGCTCCCTATAAGCTTCAATTTTATCAATTAGAGTCGCATCATTCTGCCCCTTTAAGTAGGCGATTAAATGCGATAAGTTGATAATACTGGCCACAGAAATGCCAAAATTTTGTTCCACTTCTTGAATGGCCGATAACTCGCCTTTGCCTTTTTCTTGGCGATCCAGCGCCACAATCACACCTTTAGTCGTCGCGCCATTAGCGGCAATAATTTCTTGCGCTTCCCGAATAGCGGTACCAGCGGTAATCACATCATCAATAATAAGAATGTCGCCCTCTAATGGATGGCCAACAATATTGCCGCCCTCGCCATGAGTTTTGGCCTCTTTGCGGTTAAAACTGTAAGGCACATTTCTATTAAAACTGTCATGCAGCGACATCGCTGTCGCTGTTGCCAACGGAATGCCTTTATAAGCTGGACCGAAAAGCACATCAAACTCAATGCCACTCGCTTCAATCGCTTGAGCGTAAAATTGCCCCAATTGCGACAAATGTTTGCCTTGGTTAAATAAGCCTGCGTTAAAAAAATACGGACTAATACGCCCAGATTTCAGTGTGAATTCGCCAAACTTTAACGCACCGGTCTCCAACATAAAATCGACAAAATCCTTTTGATACTGTTGCATTGAATATTCCTAAACTATTAAAATGTTTCCGATGAGAATTATAACAATTAATGTCAATGGAATTCGAGCCGCTGAGCGAAAAGGTTTTTTTGCATGGCTTGAAAAACAAGACGCCGATGTTGTCTGTCTGCAAGAAATCAAAGCGCAAGAGGATCAACTCGATGAACGCTTTTACCCTGAGGGCATGCATACTTATTATCACAGTGCTGAACGCAAGGGCTACAGCGGCACTGCGCTGTATTGCAAACACAAACCAGACCGCGTTCATTTTAGCGACTGGGATGATATTAATTTTGAAGGGCGACTGATTCAAGCCGATTTTGGCGATCTCACAGTGGCATCGCTTTACCTGCCGTCCGGGTCTAGCAAAGAAGAAAGACAAGCCTTTAAAATGGAATTTATTACCGATCGATTTTTGCCTTATTTAAAAGAACTACAAAAAGACGGTAGAAAGTACATTTTTTGTGGCGACTGGAATATCGCCCACAAAAAAATTGATTTGAAGAATTGGCGTGGCAATCAAAAAAATTCAGGCTTCTTGCCTGAAGAGCGTGCATGGCTTGATACTCTTTATGACGAGGTTGGCTATGTTGATGCTTTTAGAGAAATCAATCAAGAAGAATTTCAATACACTTGGTGGTCAAACAGAGGGCAGGCTTGGCTTAATAACACCGGCTGGCGATTGGATTATCAAGTGGTCAGTGGCAATTTAGCTGGCACTGCCACTCATTGCGAGGTTTACAAAGACGAGCGTTTTTCAGACCATTCCCCTCTAATCATGGATTATTCACTATGAGCGACAATAAGCATATACGTACCATTCAAAGCTTTGTCAGGCGCTCTGGTAGACTTTCAAAAGCGCAAAAAGTTGGTCTTAATGAACTTTGGCCAAATTATGGCATTGAACTTGTTGATGCCCAGATCCTCGACTTTAGCGAACTGTTTAATACTAACCAAGATGTGGTACTTGAGGTTGGTTTCGGCAACGGCGATAGCTTACTTACAATGGCTATCGACCAACCGCAAACTAACTTTTTAGGTATTGAGGTATACGAAGCAGGTGTCGGCAGGCTTGTCAATGAGGCAAATAAACATCAACTGAACAATTTGAAAATTATTAAAAACGACGCAGTTGAGGTTTTAAAGCATCATATTAAAGACGACAGTCTCTCAGCCTTTCAATTGTTTTTTCCAGACCCATGGCATAAAAAGAAGCACCATAAAAGGCGTATTCTACAAACAAGCCTACTGGACATGCTTGCTAATAAGCTAAAAACGCACGGCATTATCCATATCGCCACCGATTGGGAAAACTACGCCGAACACATCATGGAAACCATGGAGGCGCACCCCCACTTTAAAAACACCCTTGGCGACCATATATACTCTCCAAGACCCGCACACAGGCCATTAACCAAATTTGAGAATCGTGGACATCGACTCGGCCATGGCGTATGGGATATACTTTTTACTAATACAAAAGGAGTTTAAATGTTATTTCCTTTATTTGTAGTTGTGACGTTACTGGAGATTTACGTGCTGGTCAGCGTTGGCGATGCCATTGGTCGCTTCTCCACAGTATTGCTTGTCATTATCACCGCACTCATTGGCTCTTCACTTTTAAAACACCAAGGCTGGTCAACGATTGCCAAAGCGCAAAGAAGTATGGCAGAAGGCAAAACACCGGCTTTCGAAATGATGGAGGGCGTGGTTATTTTAATCTCAGGCGTTATGTTATTAACTCCCGGCTTTATCACCGATGCCATCGGTCTATTGGGCTTGATTCCGTTGTCTAGAAGATATTTTATTAACAACATTCTTGAGAAAAATGCCTCAAAAGTCTTCAACCAGAAAAATACCGTATTCACTTACAAAATGAACCAACCCCCTTCCACTGAAAAAAAACGTGAGAAGAAAGACGATGCTATCGAGGGTGAATTTTGGGAAGATTAAAGACGCTTGACGATTGGCTAAGCTGGCAAGAAAACCTGCACGAGAGTGTGATTGATCTTGGCTTGGAGCGCATTGAGATTGTTTATAACAAGCTTTTTCCGAATGGCGTTCCGTTTCACGTTATTACCGTTGGCGGCACCAACGGCAAAGGCTCAACCATTGCCTTCATTGATAGCGTTTATAACCAGTCAGAACACAAAGTTGGACGCTTTACTTCACCGCATTTAATTGACTACAACGAGCGCTTTGCTATAGACGGCAAGTTAGCCTCTGACGGTATGATTATTGACGCTTTCGAAAAAATTGAAGCCTGCAGAGGTGGCATCTCTTTATCGTATTTTGAGTTTTCAACCTTGGCGGCCTTGCAAATTTTCACCGACGCTGAAATTGATATTGCCATTCTCGAGGTCGGACTGGGTGGACGCTTGGACTCTGTCAACGTTGTCGAAAATGACGTCTGCGTTATCACCAATATTGCTATTGATCACACGGATTATTTAGGCGACACACGTGAACTTATTGGTCGCGAGAAAGCAGGCATCATGCGAACAAATAAGTTGTGTATTTGTGGCGACGAGAGCCCGCCAAACACGCTTGTTGATTATGCTAGAAAAATCAATGCTTTACTTGAGTTTGTCAACGAGCCCTTTGCTGGAAAAATCGGCTTAGAGGGTGAGCATCAAAAGCACAATGCAGCCGTTGCCTTAAGGGTTATTGAAGCACTGCAATCTCAATTTCCGGTTTCCAGCTATTTGATTGAATCTGGATTTGAACAAGCCAGTGTTGTTGCAAGGTTTCAAAAAATGATGGTTGGCAACAAGCAAATAATTCTTGACGTTGCCCACAACTCAGCAGCGGTAGAAAAGCTTGTTGACACCCTGCAAACCACCGACACCAAAACAGTGGCTATTTTCTCGGCACTTGCTGATAAAAATATCGATGACATGATCAGCTTGGCAAAAGACGCTTTCACGCATTGGTTTTTAGTACCACTTAATGTTGAGCGTGCTATTCAAATTGAGCTTTTGCAGGCAAAATTCGACGCCTCTCTGACGACAACGGTTTGTGCCGATATGAGCAATGCAATCGACAGTGCACTGGCTTTAGACGATGCTCAAAGAGTTGTTATTTTTGGCTCGTTCCACACAATCACCGATGCAACACTCATTCTGAGAGAAAATTAAGCGCTTTTTCCTTTAATCCCACCCAAAGAAACTATTGTAAAATTAGCGCTATCAAAGCGGGAGACCATGGGCGATTTTTTTAACAATTTATGGAGTACGATCAGTCTATTAGTCTGGTCAGATTGGCTCACCCTTTTGATTCTCGTCTGCTTTATTGTCAGAGGCTTTATTCAAGGTCTTGCGAAAGAATTAATTAGCCTTATTTTCCTCATTCTTGCCATCCTTCTTGCTTGGTTTTTCTACGAAGGGCTTGCCAACACGTTACTATCTACTCCAGACTCCTCTGAGGGTAAATCTGTTTATGGTCTCGCCTTTGGCGCCATTGTCTTAGGGTTTTGGCTAACCAAAAAAGCCTTGTATAAACTCACTGAGGCCGCCTCCTATGTCAGCAATCCTTGTGCGCTTAACAGCTGTGTTTCAATCGCCATTTTCCTTGGTGTCATTGCCGTTGTTGCCTTGAATTATATTACTGTTTTGGCTGACCTAGAAATGACGGGCGTTGTTATTGAAAACAGCGGCATTCGTACCTGGGTCTCTTTTGCTGTGATTTATGCCGTTATCTTTATCGGTGCAAGAGCACTGGTGCGCTTACTGAACATCACCATTGGCACAGAACAACCTTGTTTATTGGCGCCATTTTTTGAAAGAGTATTAAACACCCTAAGCGGTATTGACAACCTTCTCAATGCACGCAATATTGTTGGCATCAAAAACAAATTCCTTGGTGCATTCGTTGGCCTATTTAAAGGCGGCCTGTGTGTCCTTATTATTGTCTTGGTACTGCAAAGCGTCAGCTGGGTAAGTCAGCAATACTTCTGGATTGAAACACAAGGCGCCCTTAGAACATTCCAAGACTGGAGTGTGGATATAAAACCAGATTTATCAGAGCATTTGCTCTTTGTCGAACTAGAACCTGGCGATGAAATCATTGCTGAGCAACCCATAGAAACAGAGGAATAAATTATGTGCGGTATTGTTGGAATACTCTCCACCACAAATAAAGAAGTTGGCGTCTATATCTATGACGCACTAACCATCATTCAACACCGAGGTCAAGATGCCGCGGGCATTACCACTTCGGATAAAGGGCGATTTTTTATGCGCAAGGGCACCGGCCTTGCTCGTAACGTTTTTAGGACGCGTCATATGGCTATGCTCAAGGGCGATATGGGTATTGGTCATGTTCGTTACCCAACTGCTGGCAGCTCATCAGGTGCTGAAGCGCAACCTTTTTATGTAAATTCACCTTACGGTATTGCCTTTGCTCATAATGGCAATCTAACCAATACCGATGCCTTGGCAAAGGAATTATTCGAACAAGATCGAAGACACACCAATACCAACTCAGACTCCGAAATTTTGCTAAATGTACTGGCCAGTGAAATTGCCAAACAACAGAAAAGTCGAATTGATGAAGGGGATATTTTTGCCGCCGTTGGTAAACTTCACCAAAGAGTCAAGGGCGCATATGCAGCCATTGGTATGATCCCGGGTTACGGCATCTTTGGCTTTAGAGATCCTAATGGTATTAGGCCTCTCATTTTGGGCGAAAGAACAACCGACAAAGACACCAAATATATGCTTGCCTCAGAAAGTGTTGCACTGACTGCACTAGGGTACACCATTATCCGAGATGTCGAGCCAGGAGAGGCTGTTGTTATTGACAGAAAAGGCAAAATTCACACCCAACAATGCGCCAAAAACCCAGAGCTAACTCCTTGTATTTTTGAATTTGTGTATTTTGCAAGGCCCGATTCCATTATTGACAAAATTTCGGTTTACAAGTCACGCCTGAGAATGGGTGATCGTCTTTCCGACAAAATTAAAATAGACTGGGCGGATGAAAAAATTGATGTGGTCATCCCTATTCCAGATACTTCTCGTACTGCTGCATTACAGCTTGCCTATCAACTAAATGTTAAGTATCGAGAAGGTTTTATTAAGAATCGCTACATTGCAAGAACCTTTATCATGCCTGGGCAAAAAGAACGAAAAAAATCGGTTCGGCAAAAACTCAGCGCCATTGGGCTGGAGTTCAAGGGCAAAAACGTCCTGCTGGTTGATGACTCTATCGTTCGTGGCACCACCAGTAAAGAAATAGTACAAATGGCAAGAAACGCGGGTGCCGCCAAAGTATTCTTTGCCTCTGCTGCGCCAGCCGTTCGCTTTCCTAATGTCTACGGCATTGATATGTCGAGCAAAAAAGAATTTATCGCACACAACAGAAGTACCAAAGAAGTTTGCAAGGCAATTGGCGCCGATCGATTGATTTATCAAAATCTGGACGACTTAATTTGGTCGGTGCAACACGGCAATCCAGAGATTAAAATATTTGATTGCTCATGCTTTGATGGCAAGTACGTTACCAAAGATATCGATAATGCTTATTTAGATAGCATTGAAGCACTGCGCTGCGACGAAGCAAAGCAGAAGCATGAGACCAACGAAAGCTCTGAAATGATCTGTAGTGATGTAGAATAAGAGTACCAATATAAATTAACCATGACAGAGAGAAAATTCGAAACTATCGCCATTAGAGAAGGTCACAGAAAAACGATGGAGCAAGAGCATTCGCCCGCTATTTTTCTAACCTCCAGCTTTGCCTTTAATAGCGCAGAGCAAGCGGCCAAGCGCTTTGCCAAGGAAGAGCCGGGCAATATTTACACAAGATTCACCAATCCTACGGTTGACACATTTCAAAGACGCCTAGCTGCACTTGAGGATGCCGAAGGCTGTCTAGCAACATCTAGTGGCATGTCTGCCATATTTGCAACATTAATGGCGCTACTCAAATCGGGCGATCATGTTGTTGCTTCTCGCTCTATGTTTGGCACAACCATTGTATTGCTTAACGATATTATCTCTAAATTCAATATTGGGGTGACTTTTGTCGACTTAACCGACATCAGCGCTTGGGAGCAAGCAGTTCAATCAAATACCAAGATTTTCTTGCTGGAAACGCCATCCAACCCTTTGGGGGAGGTGGTCGATATTCGCGCATTGGCGGTAATTAGCAAGAAAAACAATGTTGTCTTAGCGGTCGATAACGTCATTATGACGCCCGCTTTGCAGCAACCACTTGCACTGGGCGCAGACCTAGTGATTCATTCGGCGACAAAATACATTGATGGACAAGGTCGCTGTTTAGCCGGTGCAATTGCTGGCAGTGATGAATTGCTTGAAGGCATTGGCGGCTTTATCAGAACAACAGGTCCCACTCTTAGTGCTTTTAACGCTTGGATTTTGATCAAAGGTCTAGAAACATTGTCGCTTAGAATGAAGGCGCATTGTAACAACGCAAGCAAACTTGCCAACTGGCTAGTCGAGCAGGAATTTGTTGAAAAAGTCCATTATTTGGGCTTAGAGTCCCACCCAAACCATGAGGTGGCCAAGTCACAACAATCCGGCTTTGGTGGCATTGTTTCCTTTGAAGTCAAAGGCGGCAAAGAAGGTGCATTCCGTCTCATTAACAACACCAAAATGCTTTCCATCACCGCCAACCTTGGTGACACAAAAAGTACAATTACTCACCCGGCAACCACAACACATGGCCGCCTAAGTGATGAAGAAAGAGCGCAGAGTAGCATCACTGATGGGTTGATTCGCATCTCTGCAGGGCTTGAGGATATTGGCGATATTATCTCGGATTTGAAGCCTTAACTTGGATTTAACACGTCCATCAATTATGATAAAATTCCCACTACAAAGGGAATTTCAACACTTATGAAACAAAACAGCTATTCTTACGAAGATTTAATCAGTTGCGGTAACGGCGAACTATTTGGGCCGGGAAACGCTCAACTGCCAAAACCACCTATGCTAATGTTTGACCGCATTACCAAAATCTCTGATGAGGGCGGTGAGTACGGCAAGGGCATTATTACAGCAGAATTAGACATCAACCCTGATTTATGGTTTTTTGACTGCCACTTTAATGAAGACCCAGTAATGCCTGGCTGCCTTGGTGTTGACGCCATGTGGCAACTGGTGGGCTTCTTCTTGGGTTGGCTCGGCGGTCCTGGCAGAGGTCGCGCACTCGGTGCCGGTCATATCAAATTTACCGGTCAAGTGTTACCAACCAGCAAAAAAGTTACCTACAAAATTGACCTCTCCAGAGTCATTGCACGCAAACTCTACATGGGCATTGCTGACGCAACGATGGAAGTTGATGGAAAAGTAATTTACGAAGCCACCAGCCTTAAAGTTGGCCTATTCACTGACACCTCCGCTTTCTGATGAAGCGCGTCGTTATCACTGGTATGGGAATTGTTTGCAGTCTTGGAAAAAACAAGGCTGAAGTACTGGAATCCCTTAAAGCGACCAAATCAGGTATTAAATTTAGTGAAAAGTACGCTGAAATGGGCCTCAGATCTCATGTGCATGGCGAACTGCCCGAAGTAGATGCCAAAGCAGTCATCGACCGCAAAATGTTGCGCTTTATGGCTGACGCCTCTATTTATAACGCCTTAGCGTTAGATGAGGCTATTAAGCAATCTGGCTTAACAGAAGAACAAGTTTCAAATGAACGCACTGGATTGATTACCGGCTCCGGTGGCGCCTCCAACCAAAACGTTGTTGCAGCAGCAGACATTTTGAGAGAAAAAGGCATTAAACGCGTTGGGCCGTATCGAGTGCCGCCAACTATGGGCTCAACCACTTCGGCTTGTCTTTCTACACTATTCAAAATTAAAGGCATTAATTATTCAATTACTTCTGCCTGCTCTACCAGTGCACACTGTATTGGTAACGCCATGGAGCAAATTCAGATGGGTAAACAAGATGTTGTGTTTGCCGGCGGCGGTGAAGAGCTTGATTGGTCGTTAACGATGTTATTTGACGCCATGGGCGCCTTATCATCTAAGTATAATGACACGCCTGAAAAGGCCTCAAGAGCCTATGATGCGAACCGTGATGGCTTTGTTATTTCTGGAGGTGGTGGCGCATTGGTGCTTGAATCTCTTGAACATGCACAAGCTCGAGGCGCGCATATTATTGCTGAGCTTACAGGATACGGTGCAACATCCGATGGCTACGACATGGTCGCACCATCAGGTGAAGGCGCAAAGCGTTGCATGCAACTAGCAACCAGTACGGTCAGCGGACCGATTGACTACATTAATGCACACGGCACTTCAACACCCATTGGCGACATGAGAGAGCTGCAAGCCATTAAAGAAGTGTTTGGTAACGACATACCTATGGTCGGATCGACGAAATCCCTCTCTGGGCACGCTCTAGGCGCTGCAGGTGTCAACGAGTCTATTTACTCACTGTTGATGCTCGAGCACGGCTTTGTTGTTGAATCAGTCAATATCGAAACACTGGACGAAGAAGCCGAAGGCGTACCGATTGTTAGAGAAACCAAAGAGGTCTCTCTTAATCGAGTGATGTCCAATAGCTTTGGTTTCGGTGGAACCAACGCTTGTCTGGTATTCGAAAAATTTGTTGACTAACTAGACCCTAAGGTCTAGCGTCAATTTCCTTACTTTCTTTCTCTGAAGGTAGCATATCCGCCTTAGAAATACCTAGCGCCAGAATCATTGAGCTCGCGACATAAATAGACGAGTAGGTGCCAATCACAACGCCAATCAGCAATGCACCAGCAAAGCTATGAATCACTTCACCGCCCAGAAAGAACAATGCCAACAAAACAAGCAACGTTGTTAATGATGTCATTATTGTGCGTGACAACGTTTGGTTCAATGCGTCATTAATAATGGGCTTGGGGTCGACTTTACGTGTCGATAGAAAGTTCTCTCGAATACGATCAAAAACAACAATCGTATCGTTAAGCGAGTAACCAATCACCGCTAGAATTGCCGCCAAAACTGTTAGATCAAATTCAATTTGTAAGGCAGAAAAAACGCCCAGAACAATAATAACATCATGAACCAGTGCTGCAATTGAGCCCAGAGCAAAACGATATTCGAACCTGAAGGCAACATAAATAAGAATGCCAATCAAGGCGTACAGCATGGCCAGACCACCGTCGTTGGTTAACTCTTCACCCACTTTTGGCCCAACAAATTCAACTCGACGAACGTCGATGTTTTCGCCAAGCATGTGAATTATCGATGAGCTTAATTTAGCAGACGATACTTGCTGCGGCTCAAACTGAATCAACACCTCGGTATCAGAGCCAAAGTATTGCACGTTCGTACCTTGGTAATTTGCCTCGTTGAGTTTTCCGCGAATTTCTTCAAGATCAGCGGTTTGTGAATAACCAAGCTCAATTAGCGTGCCGCCAGTAAAGTCGATTCCCAGCTTAAGGCCTTGAACTGACAACGAAACAATAGATGCAATAAGTAAAACTGCAGAAAATATCATCGCCAAGTGGCGCCTATTGACAAAGTCAATATTTGGAATTTTTAGGGACTTCAAACTCATATCGCTAACTCCTTAACTTTTTTACCGCCGTAAATAAGATTAATCAATGCACGTGAGACCACAATCGCGGTGAACATCGAAGTGATGATGCCAATTGACAAAGTCACAGCAAAGCCTTTAATTGCGCCAGTGCCAAAGCTAAATAAAACAATGGAGGCTATCAGTGTGGTGATGTTTGCATCGGCAATGGTTAACAATGCTTTCTCATAACCGGCCGAAATGGCTTTTTGTATGTTGCTGGTCGACTTTAACTCTTCCTTGATGCGCTCAAAAATAAGCACATTGGCATCGACCGCCATACCAACTGTAAGTACGATACCGGCAATACCAGGCAGTGTCAGTGTGGCTTGAATTAATGACAAGACGGCAACAATTGTCACCAGATTCAACGTCAGCGCCACATTGGCAACTAGACCAAAAACGCGATAACGCCAAGCCATGAAAAGCAATACTAGTGCAAAGCCAACCAATACAGATAAAAAGCCTTTGGCAATATTATCAGCACCTAGGCTTGGACCAATAGTACGCTCTTCAATAATTTCAATTGGCGCAGAAAGGGAGCCGGCTCTCAACAATAAAGCAAGATTTCTGGCTGCTCGCGCACTCTCCATTCCTGTCACTTGGAAGCGATTGGAGAAAGTACCCTGAATTGTTGCAGCATTAATAATGTCCTGCGTCTTGGTACGTAACTTAACCATTTCGCCATCTTCAAGCACAGTTTCAACCTTGTTCTCAATATAGACAACCGCCATTCTATGATTAATGAACTCTTTGGTTGTTTCCAACATCGAGCGCCCGCCTGGGCCATCAAGTTGAATGTTTACCATTGGGGCATTATTCTGATCAATACCAGAAGAGGCGCCAGTAATATTTTCACCGGTTGCAATCACAGAGGTTTTAAGTAGTAATGGTCTGCCACTCTTGAAGTAATACAATTTCGAGCCAGCAGGAGCTTTGCCTGTATTCACAGCCAATTGAAGATCGTTCTTTTCATCAACCAACCTGAACTCAATAGTTGCCACAGCGCCTAAAATCTCTTTTGCTCTGGCGGTATCTTGCACGCCAGGCAGTTGCACAACAATGCGCTCTGAGCCTTGTTGTTGAATAATAGGTTCGGCTACACCCAGTTCATTAACACGGTTGCGCAGCGTTGTTATATTTTGCTTTAAAGCGGTTGATTTTGAAGCTTTTATAGCCGCAGGCGTTATTTCTAAACTAAGTTGCAACTCAGACTCGCTACCCTCAACGATTTGCATGTCAAGCAACTCATCTTTTATCAGCGACTTTCCTTGCTGTTTTGATTCTTCGGATTTAAAGGTAACCAGTAAACTATTGCCCTCATTGCGGATACTCTTATACAGACGATCCTCACGAAGCAGTGATCTGAGTTCATTGTAGTAACGGTCGATCGACATTGCCACCACGGCTTCCATGTCAACTTCAAGAAGGAAGTGTACACCGCCTCTCAAATCAAGACCCAAAGACATTGCGCGACCACCTAGGTCTGACAACCACTGTGGCACCGAAGGCGCTAGATTGAGTGCAACAACATAGTTGCGGCTCAACGTTGCTTTCAGTAAAGCCTGAGTGGAAAGCTGCTCCTGAGACTGAGAACTTTCAAAACGAATCAAAATACGATTGTCCGACAAGCCAATCGACTTATAGTCAACTGTATTGGTCAAGAGCGTGTTTTCAACCGTAGCTAAATCTTGCTCGCCAATACTAGCATCGCCAGCGCTGGAGATCTGGATTGCCAAATCGGAGCCATAAATATTCGGCAGTGCATACAGTGCTGATAACAAAAGGAAAAAAGCAATGAGTGCGTTTTTCCAGCCAGAGTAATGATTCATTTTATTTTGTCTTCAGTCTTAAAGTTTAAACAGTGCCTTTAGGCATTTTATTATTGATACCTTGCTTTTGCACCTTCAAAACTACGCCAGAGGCAACCTCTAAGCTAACAAAAGACTCATCAACAGAGATAATCTTTCCAACAACACCGCCGTTGGTGACTACTTCATCGCCTTTTTTCAATTCACTCAAAACTTTCTTATGATCTTTAGCGCGTTTTTGCTGTGGCCTGATGAGTAAAAAATACATCAAACCAAACATTCCTATCAAGATAAATATTTGTGAATCCATTGTTTTTCTCCAAAAAAGTTAAGTCATTTTATAGTAGTTAAGCCACCCATGTAGCTTTGCAAGACTTCCGGTATAGCTATACTGCCATCCGCTTGCTGATAGTTTTCAATCACTGCCACCAGTGTGCGGCCTACTGCAAGGCCCGAGCCATTCAGTGTGTGTAGCAGTTCAGTGTTATTGGTTTCAGGATTTTTCCATCTCAATTGCATGCGTCTCGCCTGGAAATCTTCAAAACAAGAGCACGATGAAATTTCGCGATAAGCCAACTGTCCTGGCAGCCACACTTCCAGATCGTAAGTTTTTGCTGAAGAAAATCCTAAATCACCGGTGCATAAAATCACCTTACGGTAAGGCAATTGTAACGCTTGCAAAATACCCTCTGCATGAGACGTTAATTGCTCCAATACTTCGTAAGAAGACTCAGGTTTTGAAATTTGCACCAACTCTACTTTTTCAAACTGATGTTGGCGAATCAAACCCCTTGTGTCACGACCGTAAGCACCCGCTTCTGAGCGAAAACAAGGCGTGTGGGCAACAAACTTTAATGGCAGGTCCGATTCTTTGATGATCGAATCGCGCACCATATTGGTAACTGGCACTTCAGCTGTTGGAATAAGATAAAGCGATTTTGCCTCGCCCTCTTCACCTTTCAAGCTGGTTTTAAACAAATCCGCTTCAAATTTTGGTAATTGACCTGTACCTGTTAGTGAATCTGCATTAACCAAGTACGGCACATAAGTTTCGGTGTAACCATTCACTTCAGTGTGCTGATCAAGCATAAATTGCGTCAACGCTCGCTGAAGTTTTGCCAACTTGCCCGTTATTACCACAAATCGTGTGCCCGAGATTTTTGCCGCCGTGGCAAAATCCAAGCCGAGCTTTTCGCCCAAATCAACATGGTCTTTTACTTCAAAATCGTATTCTCCAGGCTCACCCCATGTCGACACTTCAATATTGTCGTCTTCGCTATCACCATGTGGTACTGAAGGGTGTGGGATATTGGGCATTGCCATGGCAATGTCATCAATTTGATTTTGAATTTTTTGTAATTCAGCCTTGCCGTCTTCTAGTTTTGTTCCAAGATTTGAAACCTCATCGAGTAGCGGCTTAATATCTTCACCGGCGGCTTTTGCTTGGCCAATGGCCTTCGATCGAGTATTGCGTAAATTCTGCAATTCTTGGGTTTGTATCTGGGCAATTTTTCTCTTTGCTTCAAGCGCCTTAAAGGCCTCTACATCGAAGTTGTAATCTCTTCTGTTGAGTTGCTCTACAACATAATCAAGATTCTCTCTTAACTGCTTACTTGCTAACATAACTAAATTCTATTAAAACCTTGCAATATCAACATTTAACAATGCTCGATACCGCTGGAAAACTTAAAGCAGAGATTATACTATGCCAACTACAGTTAAAGGCGCTGATGCGTATCCAGAAGTGGGTATTTGAAGATGCTAAATATGCGTTTCAAATAACGTCTTACTATTAAGAGACCTTTGCAACGATCATTTGAGATTTGATGGTGGGATTTTTAATCAACTTATCAGCAATTAATCGGTAACTCGGTCGTATGCTTCACTTCGGTAATACCAACGTGGCTCTGAGCCTCTAGGATATGAGGGAGTGTTAGTAAGCGTTTGCGTAAAAATTGCTCATAGCTTTGAATGTCTTTGGTGACAATACGAAGTGAATAATCTACCCCGCCTGTAATCGTCCAACACTCTACAACCTCAGGAAAACCTACCACAGCCTCTTCAAACTCACTCAGTACTTTTCTGTCATGGACGCTGAGTTTTATATTGACAAAAACAACCGAATGCAAGCCAAGCTTTTGACGATCTAACAAAATTACTTTCTTTTTGATATAGCCCTCCTCTTGCAGTCGGGCAATTCTGCGCCAGCAAGGGGACTGCGATAAATTCACTTTTTCAGCAACTTCGGCCGTACTGAGATTGCCATCACTTTGCAAAAGTGAGAGAATGGTTTGGTCAATTGAATCAAGATTTTGCATATTCTATGGATAATTATTCTAAAACTATAAAATAGTATAGCATATTAATGCAAGAACACTAAATGCAGTCGCTGGACAACAGCGAGCCAACTAGACGTATTTTTCTAGCAACTCATCCAGTAAAATAAAGAATTTCTCAATTTCATCGAGCGTGTTGTAGTGCATAAACCCCACTCGAACTACGCCGCCCGATTCACTCAAGCCCAATTGCTCAATTACGCCTTGTGCATAGAAATGCCCGTCCCAAATACAAACATGGTGTTCGCCAAAAAATTCCGACACCGCTCTTGGTTTTACGTCTGCAATAGTGAAGGCGAAGGTAGGTGTGCGCTCATTGAGTCGATCCTCGTCAGTGATCCCATAGAGTGTAATTTGTGGATAGGTTTTAATCTTTCTAAGAAACAAACAACTCAACTCACTCTCATGTTGAGCAATGTTTTGATAAGCGATTTCAATTTTATCTCGTCTGGATTTACCCTCTTCGCCCGACAAAGAGCCAATGTAATTAACCACCGCGGATAGGCCCGCCATTGCTTCGTAGTTTTGTGTGCCAGTCTCCCAGCGATTAGGGTTGATGTCCTTTGCCGGTGCCACCTTGTCTGGGTGCAGCGAACTCAAATGCTGGGCTTTGGCAAATAAAACACCCAAATGCGGGCCAAAGTATTTGTAAGCTGAGCTCACCAAAAAATCACAATCAAGCGCCTGTACATCGATTGGTTGGTGCGGCGCTATATGCACAGCATCAATATAGCTGAGCGCATTACTTTTCGATTTAACCAGCTTTATTGCCGCCTTAACATCAACGATTGAACCCACCGTATTAGAAGCATATGTGCAAGCAAATAAACGCGTTTTTTGGTTAATCAAACTATTCAGATGCTCAAAATCCAAAGTGCAATCAAGACCATTCACTCGCACTTGGTGGACGATAACACCCAACTTTTCAGCTTCAATTACCCACGGAGAAACATTGCAATAATGATCCAAAGCGGTCACAATAATTTCATCCCCTTTCTGCCAAGTTTTACTTAACGCTCGACTCACCATAAAGCTCAAGCTCGTTGCATTGGCGCCGAAGACAATTTCATTGGCGTCTTTTGCATGATATAAATCTTTTGCCGCTTCTCTTGCTTGATGCATCGTTAGCTCGGTTTGTCGAGAACTAAAATAAGCACCACCCAAATTTGCGCTTGAAGTTGACAGATAGCCAACAATGGCGTCGAGTACTGCTTGCGACGGATGCGACCCTCCGGGGCCGTCAAAAAAGATGGGGTTAATGCCCTCTATTTTCTGGTTAAGTGCGGGGAACTGCGCTCGACATTCGTCAATATTCATATCTATTATGCTGTTAATACAAACACGTCCATATTAGCGCCACCGGGGCCTGCAGAACGAATATCTTCTGCACTGTGCCAAAAGTGCTCGTCGTTTAAAACCACGAATTCGCCTTGGTCAAACTTGTGTTTGATAAAAGGTGCTGCATGTTTTTGAGTGTGTATGTTCAACTCGCCGCCGATGATGTTATTACCATCAATGACAAAAATACCGATTCTTTGATAGCCGTCTTGATGCACACCCTCTGGTGTCACCTGTGAGCCTTTCTCGCCTTTGGCTATGATTCGTATTTGATGCACCTCTATGCTGGCCTCATCATCCAAATCTGTAATGTCTTTAAATCGCTCAAATATTTCAACAAAAGCATCGGACTCAATGACACTTTGCTCAATCTCTTCGTATTGTCGCGCAACATTGCCTTGAAAGGCATTAAATTCAGTGCTCTGTTCAAATGCTTTTGCTGGCATTTTCTTCAGGACATTGGCAGAAAAATTAAAATGTGAATAACGACGCAAACGATAATCTCCATCAAGATAATCACTCTTGGGCAGGTTATTGAAAGATGCCGACAACTGGGCCACGTGATCCAACTTAAGTTGTCCCAATTCCAATAAAAAATCTTTCGTGTTCTGCATAGCCACCCCTTTGCTATTTTAAGTCCCGCCAGTTTAAAGACTACGCTTGGGTATTGTTGTGCACATTATGCATATAAATAGCAGTTTATCGAAAAATTAATTTAATAAAATAATATTATTTAGATTAATTATGCTTACTATTGGCAAATTACCAATTTAAGCGATTCAATCTATTGAGATTGCGCGCGAAGTTTTGCCATATGCTTCTCTCTAAAAGCTTCATCGCTGAGCGCCTTCGGTGTTAAGAATTCTGGATCAATATCCACACCGAAAGTAATTTTATCAATTTTCATATTGGTGAGGCGTTGACTGACTAAATTCATAAATCCAAGACTTTTGGCCACCCAAGTGTGGTTTATGTACTCAATAGAGCCAGCTTGAATCCTTTTGATCATATTTCCCTGTTGATCGAATATTTGCACTTTTAAAGCCACAAGACGCTCTGTATCAATCCACGTTTGTATTTTGCCATTACTGCTTTTACTGAGACGATCAGCGTTTGGCGTTGACTCAATCACCGCAACAGGTCTGCCTTTATACTCTCCTCTCTCAATAATCTCATATGTGTAATCATCAAGCTTACCAACTTCCTGATCTTCCAGTGAAATTTCAGTTCCGAACAGGCTAGCCGCTTCAGTGTTATCGCCTTCGCCTTGACTAACCGCAATCTTTTTTACTTTACCAAGTGCTGGCAAATAAAGCCAAGTCTCATTTTCCTTATCGCTATCGTTGTAGGCATAACTCAGCATGCCGATGCCTTTTTCATACTCAGGCGCCACCACCATAATGAGTGAGCGAGTATCTAAATTATCTTCGCCGGTATTAATTTGCGCACTCTCAATTATCTTTACACGAGGATTTTCAACGCACTTTAACTTGCCACCGGAAGTGCCATATTTGCAGGTGGTTATAATCATACTGGTAAACGCAGAATCTGCTGTTTTTCTTCTATTGTCGTCAACTTTTTGCATTAACTCCATTGCGCTCAGGCCGGTATCAGCAGATACAATTGGGCTGCCAATCATCAATACAGCGCTAATAAAAGTTACAAGTAGGACTCGAGCAGTCATTTGACGCCTCCGTTAAAATTAAAATCATCATCAACATTTTTCTCGCCAAATTTTGGTTTAAAAATCATAATCAGCGCGGGGAAAAATAGTAAATCGCATAAAAGAGCAACAAAAATCGCAAGCGAACCAAAAGTGCCAATTTTTACTAGACCCAAATGGTCGCTAAAGCTTAACATAAAGAAGCCACAACCTAGAATCAAAGTGGTAAATGTCACCGCTTGGCCCACCTCTTTAATGGTGTCTATCAACGCAATTTTCATATTATTGGTAGCAACAAGCGCCATGCGATAATGACTAATAAAATGAATGGTATCATCCACCGCAATACCGATAATCAGTGGCGCAATAATCAAAGTATCGGTGTCCAAAGGGACATCCAGCAAGCCCATCAAACCAAAGGCAAGTGTAGCTGGTATTAAGTTCGGAATAATGGACATCACACCCGCTTGCAGCGACCCCAACGTCACCATTAATAGCGCACTAATCACAACCGCGGCAATCGCCAAACTCTTAAACTGAGAGCGACTGAGGTCGTCGGACAACTTCATCATTAACGCAAAGCTACCAGTAATTTGCACTTGCATCTGCGGATAGTGCCGCTTAAGCCCAGAAAAAGCATTATCAATATCGCGCTGTATATCATCAAAAAACAAGGCGTACTCAGTCGAGCCAGCATTTCTCAACTGCACACTAATATGACTCTTAGAATAATCATCACTGACCAATGCTCGACGCTCTTTTGGATTGGCGCTGTTGAACAAATAAAGCAGTTGCGAGACCGTTATTTTATCATCGGGAATAGAGCGGTAACGCTCGTCCCCTTGCATAATGGCGTGCGTCTCTTTCACTAAGTCCGCCAACGAATTGCTACGAATAATATAGTCACCATAATTTTGCTGCAGCTGTTGCTGAAGATCGCTCATAACCCTTAACACCTCAGGCTCCATCATTGCATCCGACTCACCCATTTTGAGCATAATTAGCATACTGCCAGAGCCCATCATGTGCTCGTCCACAATATCGTAAGCCGCTCGAATCGGCACATCTTCGGAGAAGAGTTCAACAATATTCGTGTCAATTTTAACTTGCGAGGCACCGTACAGACAAGCGGCAAAAATACCAACAAACACCACTACGATAGCGTGACGAAAGCGCTCAACGAACGCCGGTATTTTGTCCAGCAAAGGTTGCAGCCATACCGCACTCAGCAGCCATACCAACCCCAATTTTCTCGCGATAAAGTTTAGCGGCTTAATAAACAAGCAAAGAAAAGTCAAAGAGCCATTCTTAATTCGTACTGAGCGGCCAATAAAACCACTCGCTTGTTGTTTTTGTGGTTTTATAATCGGCAGCGGATGCCAATAATCCAACAATACTGGCAACAGGTAGATGGTGTAGAGAAAGGCCATTAATACGCCGGCAGCAGAAGACAAGCCAAAGTTGGCAAACTGTGCCATACCAGTGGCAGCAAGCGATGACATGCCGGCCATTGTGGTAATGGTCGTCAGCAAAATAGGTACACCCGTTTTTCCGTAAGCATGACTCAACGCCTCATCATGCGCCTCCCCTTCACGACGAAAATACATATAACTGCTCATCACGTGGACACAATCGGCAACACCGACTGCAACCACCAGCATCCCCGTTAAAGCAATCAACGTTGAGGCGGTGATATTCAGCCAGCCAAAACTGCCAATGACAAACAGCACACTCATGCCAATCGCCAACTGCGGCAAAACAACCGCCGAAGCGGAACGGAACAATGACCATAACAACACATTAATGACCACAATCATGCCAATCAACAACAAGCCCGCATGGATCATTGCGTCCCACGCCAGCTCCGTCATCGAAGCATTTCCTATCGGATAAAAGTCAAATTGCTGAAGAAAGTAATCTTGTTTGTAAATGCCCGACACTGCCGGCATAAACGTCAGATAAAGGTTTGGATCAAGCTCCTCAAACTTAATTTTTTTAACAATCGCCTCAGGATCAACCAAAGTATCAAAGTTATCAAAAACATCATCAAACGAATCCTCTATAAGTAAAGAGTTGCCTTGCTCGTTGACTTCAAGAATGGGTATTGTACCAAAGTCCGTTTGTATTGATAGCGCGCCAAAACGATGATCCCTGGAAAACATAAACAAAGGCAACATGCTTTGAGCATTTGCCAATTTTTTAATCTGCTCAAGTGCGTACGGATCCGTTGGAATATCACGCGGTACTAAGAATGGCGCACTGAGAGTATCGCCTTCACTTTTCTGAATACGGGTATTCGTTAGTGACTGAACACGTTTAATATGCCCGAGCACCTCAACTTGCTCTAATGTCAAGCCATACTTGTCCATTATAATTTGAGGGTCAAGATGTTGAGCATTAGCAAGCGCATCTGTTAGCTCAGAAATGAGTGTCAGTGATTGGTGTGAGAAGACGTCACCGTCTTTCGCCTCATAAACAATAAACAGTCCGTCGTCACTACCAAATTGTTGGCGAAACTCACTCAGCGCATCCAGCGCAGGATCGCCTTTTTCAAACCAAGACTCAATGGAAAAATCCAAAGTAAAGCGGTTGGCGCCAACCACCATAAAGACGGTCGAGAGCAGAGCCAGCACAAGAACTAATTTACGATGCGGCCTAAGCTGTCCGGGAACTTTTTCAAAATAACGACTGAGTGTTAGCAGTAAGCTTTTCATGCTAAATGACGATTATAAATATTAAAATTTGAATGTTTATTCTAACAGCTATTAAGCGCTTTAATAGAGTTTAATACGGTCTTTAATTGGAAAAATTAAACCACACAATAAATGCCAAATTTTGACTCAAAACTAGCCCTGTAAAGTTTTACGACTCCAATAAACAATCAAAGGAGTGATTACCATTGTTGGTGCAATCCAAACCAATCAAATAGGCTCTGTTGAGGTATTTGTCACAAGGGCTGCTATAATCGCTCCAGCCAGCATACTGGCTAAGGTATCGAGCAATCCTTTTATGGTTAATAACTCCTACATATACTTATAGAAATAATAAACGGTTAAAAAGCAACCAAAGGCAATAACGACTATTCGCAAATATTTTGCGGACAAACTCTTTGCGAGTCGTGCACCCAAAAAACCGCCTATTATCGCGCCAGAAAAGGCTGTCAATGTGTATGGCCAATGAACGATCCCAGAAAATGAGAAAATAATAAATGCAGCAAATGATATGACTGCACCCAATAAATTTTTCAGCGCATTATTTAAATGTATGTCGCGAAAACCTGTAAGTTGCAAGCTTGCCATTAACATAATGCCCAAACCGCCCCCAAAAAAACCGCCATACAACGCCACTACAAATTCAAACATCCGAGTCATAATCGATGGTTTTAATTGCTCTGTGCCACCAGTAGGTGTAAACATCACCTTAAGTTTTCCGCCAAACATGAACAACAATGTTGCTAGCAATATAAGATAAGGGATCATCTTTTCAAATGCTGCATTACCAGTATAAAACAGCAAAATTGCACCCATAACACCAGCAATAAACGAAATGACAATTGTTGTTTTGATTTCGCCAGCATGCGCCATAAGTTGCTTACGATAATTAATAACAGCCATTACATTACCCGGCCACACCGCAATAGAGTTTGATGCGTTGGCAACAATAGGCGGAACTCCTGTCGCTAAAAAAACAGGGAAGCTAAAAAATGTACCGCCGCCAGCGACAGCATTGCACAATCCAGCTGCTATTCCAGCTACAAATAACATCACTAATGGCAAGATTTCCATTAGATACAAAGCTCAGAAGCTATCATTTAATCTCCAGGATTGATTCTGCAAGCCCATAAAGAATGCACTATACCCCAAATGCCGCAAGCTACACTATTTTGCGATGCAACCCAAGTTGGTTAGGTGCCCTCTCAAAATTACAACTTGATGCTAATAATGGACTCTTCATACGAAACCGCTGGTGTGAAATATTGAAATTTGGAAGTTTACTCTATCAACTATTAAAGCCGAACATAGCGTTTATATGCAGATCCTAAATTTGCAACACCAACCCGCCAAACACTCAAAACATACCTCTCTCTTTGCTGTCTTAACCCAATATAAACCCGCCATAAAGGCGATAAAAAGAATAAAGTGTCATAAATACCGTTTAATAGTAAAAATAACTTGACAAATCTTCTATAAAGGCGTAGTGTCACAACCACATAGGCTTTTCATCCAAGGGGCGTTCGTTTCTCTTTGAAAAGCTCATGAAATGGCAGTAAATGACCATTTTTTTTCTGTAGTACCGTGGTTAAACTGCCTGTTTTTGTTGTTTTTTAACAATTAAGTAAGGAGATTGACATGAGTATGGATAGAAGAAAGTTTCTTAAAACCGCAGCCGTCGCCGGTGGTGTCGCTGCTGCTTCAACTTTTCCATCGCCCGCACTAGCTTCAGGCAATATGGAAATCACTATGGTAGCCACTTGGGGTAGAGACTTCCCTGGACTGGGTACTGGTGCGCAACGCTTTGCTACAAACCTAGAAAAGATGACCGATGGTCGAATGCAAGTCAATTACTTTGCTGCCAATGAGCGCGTCAAAGCCTTTGACTCTTTTGACGAAGTCGCCTCAGGTAATGCGCAAATCTATCATGCAGCTGACTACTACTGGAAAGGCAAGCATCCCGCTTGGGCCTATTTCACGGCAGTACCTTTTGGCCTAACCTACACTGAAATCAACGCCTGGATTCATTTTGGCGGCGGTCAAGAATTGTGGGATGAGCTGGCAGCTGGCTACGGCCTTAAATGCATACCTTGTGGTAACACGGGTGTGCAAATGGGTGGCTGGTTCCGCAAGGAAATTAATTCCGTTGACGACCTTAAGGGTCTGAAAATGAGGATTCCTGGGCTGGGTGGTGATGTCATGGCTAAATTGGGTGTTTCCCCGATTTCAGTTCCTGGTGGTCAAATTTATGAGAATTTGATTTCCGGTGCAATTGATGCTACAGAATGGGTAGGACCGTATAACGACTATCTAATGAAGTTCTATGAAGCTGCCAAGTACTACTACTATCCAGGTATGCATGAGCCAGGCTCTATGTTGTCTTGTGGTATGAATCTTGAGTGGTGGGAGAATCTCTCGGCTGCCGATCAGGCAATTATTAAAGCCGCCGCTGGCCAGGAAAATGTACTTATGATATCTGAGTACAACGCCAACAACGGCGTCTACCTTGAAAAACTGGTGACAGAGCAAGGGGTGAAACTTCGTAGGTTTAGCGATGACATTTATGACTCATTTGCTGAAGCCTCAGAGGAAGTGTTCGCCGAAGTTCAGGATCACTCTGACCTAGCTGCTCGTGTCCATGCAAGCTTTGCAGAAGCACGCACGTCGCTTGGTGCTTGGGCTAAGATCTCAGATCAGGCCTACGTTGAACAGCGTAACCGTGCACTGGGAGTCTAATACTATAAGTTAGTATTACAACTATAAGAGCGGTATCCTCGGATTCCGCTCTTTTTTCGGGTCTGACTATTTTCGCTACAGGATTAACACTTTGCTCACAGCTAAGTGCAGTGGATAATTAAATCCTGTTATGGTGCTTAGCATTAATCTCAACCTTTTCACTAAGAGCAAAATCACAATATAGCATACGATTACTATGACATCAGCAACAGTAAATCATCTTAGCGAACCCAACACTCAGCCATTGGCAGCACCCAGTGAACTTAACAACAAATCATCGGCAACACTTGTCTATCGAATATTAGCAGCATCGATGATAGGGTATGTCATTGTTTTTATACTCAACAATTACCTTATTTTTTTCAAGGGCTGGCCGGGACCCCTTAATTTTCTTAAACATCAACAATGGTTTGGGTTTTCTCCTTTGCGTAACCCGCTTGAAGCTGGAGCTATTTCTCTTGGGTGGATTCAATTTTTGATGCTTTTTGCAGTGCTGGCTTTCGTTTCTCTTTGGGCATACAAAACCCGTCAGCGTAAATTGAGAAACGATGCCAAACTCTGGTCTGATTTTTCTGCTTACATTATTCGTGCGGCGTTTTGGGCCATTCTGTTTATTGGCATTATCGACGTGACCATCTCTTTTCTTCGGGTCGAAAACTTTCTCGAAATCCTTGTCGGTGATGAGCTGACAAAACAGCTGGGTCGTTCGAGTTTCCGCGGCACTTATGTTCTTTACCCCATGTTTATTGTTGGTGGCATCATCGCTTATTTTTCCAAAGGGCTTGATTTTATCTGGCTCGCATTATTGGTTGTTGTCGCCGAATTTCTCATCGTCATTGGTCGCTTTATCTTTTCCTACGAGCAGGCTTTTATGGGCGATTTGGTGCGCTTCTATTACGCCGCACTGTTTCTCTTTGCCAGCTCTTACGCACTAGTATCCGGAGGCCACGTGCGTGTTGACGTACTCTATGCATCCTTTAATAAACGCAAAAAAGCTATTACCAATATTGTTGGCTGCCTTATTTTAGGCTTGCCTTTGTGCTGGATAATTCTACTCACAGGGATGTGGAATCAAGGCTCTAGCCTCAACGGACCCATTTTGACATTTGAAGGCTATCAACAAGGCTATGGTATGTACGTCAAATATATTATGGTGGGCTTTCTCATTATTTATGCCGTGAGTATGCTGGTACAGTTTGTCGGCTATACATTGGACAATATTGCAAACCTGCGCGGCGAAGAAGGGGACACATATCCGATCAAGGAGATAGCAGAGGACGAAGGATGGAATGATTAAACCAGCTATGCAAACAGGGACACAATGAATAGACTACTAAAAAACGACTTCTCATAATTATGGAAACTTATTTTCTAATTCTACTTGTGTTGATGATGATGGGTGCGCTCATCTCTGGGTTTCCTGTCGCTTTCTCGCTGCCGGGCTCTTCTATTTTGACAATTGGCATAGCGGCTTTGGCTGGCTATATTTTCGCTGACGACATTGGTGCCTATTTTATCCATGGCGGGCCGGTGGAATGGCTTAACGCCGGGGTAACGAATTTCCGCAGCCTCTATTGGGATGTTGAGAGAGACACACTGATTGCAGTGCCGCTGTTTATCTTTATGGGCATTATGCTGCAGCGCTCGAAAATAGCGGAAGACCTGCTGGTGGCCATGGCACAGCTTTTTGGACCGGTTCCCGGCGGACTTGGCATATCGGTTGTTTTTGTTGGCGCACTTTTAGCGGCCACAACCGGCATCGTCGGCGCTACTGTCATTGCAATGGGACTGATTTCATTGCCAGCAATGTTAAAGAATAATTATTCTAAATCATTGGCTGCCGGTACTATCTGCGCCTCTGGCACTTTGGGGCAAATTATCCCGCCTTCAATTGTACTCATTCTTCTTGCCGACCAATTATCGAATGCTTCTGATATTGCCAGCACCTCCAGAGCAGCTCAGTACAAAGAAGCGACTGGCGAGTTTGTTATGCCCTCTGCCCTTGACGTAACTTCAACCAGTGCCGGTGATATGTTTATGGGCGCCTTTATCCCTGGCTTGATTCTGGTCGGCTTATACATGCTCTATATTCTGATTTACGCCTTAATTAAGCCAGAGGTTGCCCCTACTATAGAGCATAAAGGAAAATATGACTTAGCGTTTTTCATCCGAATTTCACTTTCCTTAGTGCCGCCATTGCTGCTGATTTTTACTGTACTTGGTTCAATCATTTTGGGCGTTGCAACGGTTAATCAGGCCGGATCCATCGGTGCCATCGGTGCTATGGTAATGGGTGGCTATCGCCTCTACCCAGGCAAAAAAACCACCTACTTGCCAGCAATCCTAACAATAGGTGCGACAATAGTTATTGCTATTATTCTTAATTATTATGACCCCAATGTTAAAAACATACAAACCACGAGTGATGTCATTGGCGTAACGCTAGCGACTGTTGCGGTGTTGATTCTGCTTGTTGGTGTTTTTTGGAGTGGCTGGCGTATCTTTAAGATAGATGACACCTTACGAGGCGTCATGCTCGAAACAGCTAAAACAACGTCGATGGTTTTCATTATCCTTATTGGTGCAGCCATGCTCACTTCAGCCTTTAGGGGCTTTGGCGGTGAAATACTGGTAAAGGAGTTTTTAACAAGCCTTGATGGTGGTTTCTGGGCGCAATTTATCGTCGTGATGGCGGTTATTTTCTTTCTTGGATTTTTCTTAGATTTTATTGAGATCGCTGTCGTTGTTGTGCCTATTGTCGCACCAATTCTGCTAGCAGAGCCTTCAGCTAACATCACCGCTGTTTGGCTGGGTGTGATGATTGGCATGAACATGCAAACCTCGTTCCTAACACCACCTTTTGGCTTCTCGCTGTTCTATTTGCGTAGCGTAGCTCCCCCAAGCGTTAAAACGCAACACATTTATCGCGGTGTGGTTGCCTTTATCATTCTACAATTAGCAGGACTGACTATTGCCGGCTATTACCCAGCTTTGGTGAATTATCTGCCAAAACTTATCTACTTCACTTCCGATAACGCACCGCCGCCTATCAATCCTAAGTTTCAATCTTGCTTAGAAGAGCATGTCTTCGATATTTATGAAAATGAGGCCGGCGTACTACGCTCCAGTGTTGCAACTGCGCAGTCATTGAATGTCAGCTACCTTCCTGCGAAACAACAAGATCGGTTTGCAGAAACCCATCAGAGAGTTCTAGCAACCTATGCTTTGATTGACACCATCCACGCCAGTGAAAGAGATCTTGCTGCCTTTGTTATTGACTACCGCCCGCTTCATGTAGACGTGCGCTTACTGCAAAGGAAAATTAAATTTATTAATCGCGACATTGAGACCGAGGAAAGGAAGATTCGCCAACGCAACCGTGACGGCGAAACGGTGAGTGAGGCCATTAATAAAATGAATGATCAGATCGCCGACTTGCAGGCCCAGAAATTTGAATTAGAAAGCCAAATTCCAAGTCGCTGGCAGGCTGAGCGTGAAAAATATCTAACCTTTGCTAATGCTGAGGATAAAGCACGCAAGCTGTATCGCCGTAATGCCGACGAGGCTTATGAGCCAGTTGTGGAATTACAAAAATTAATTAGTCTACACGAAGAGCTTGCATCTATCGAGGGCGACCTTCTTGGCCTTAAAGCAGTAATTGCCAATGAGGGTTCTGATGAAGCGGTGGCAAAAATAAAACTGGTTGAAAGGCGTTTGGGTAATATTTCTGGAGCCAGTGAAATCAAGTCCAAGATCTCCAAAGCAAGGCGCGCCTTTAAGAAAACTCCAGATAGAGAAAAAGCGAATCAGTTACTTGAACAAGCGCTTGTATTATTTGCAGAGGAAGTGACTTGGCGACAAAGAGCCGCAGTTGAGCTACTACCAGGACTGAACCAATATGAAAGCGCCCTCAGAAGCAACGTTGGCGCCAGA